>ENA-UEQP01000314-UEQP01000314.1-human-gut-metagenome-genome-assembly--contig:-NODE-314-length-57290-cov-13.868631_pt1 | contig 57290 bp, 47 predicted proteins | sample MGYA00242951_ERZ507951 | MGnify/ENA primary metagenome ERZ507951 (study PRJEB26167, sample SAMN06115539) | human gut metagenome | host: Homo sapiens | place: China:Shanxi | collected 2015-11-18...
CGTAGCCAGCTCCTGACGGGAGAGAGTCCCCTTTGTCGCTCCGCGACATTTCCCCACACTGTGGGGAATCACCCTTTACAAGGGAGCCTATTACTATTAGGGTGCCGCGCCTTATAAATAAAATCTATTAAAAAAGCTCCCCTTGGGGGAGCTTTTCGTTTTTATTCGCCGCCGGTACGTCTGAAAAGGTCGTTAATGTGTCTGAAATAATTTTTGTCTATACCGTCTATTGTTTCCTCGGTGGTTCTGAACTGCCAGTTGCCGAACGCTCTGCCGGGAACATTCATACGCGCATCCGAGCCGAAGCCGCACATATCCTGATAAGAAATGACGGCAAGCTTTGCCGAAGAGCGCCACACGGTTTCGATAATCTTGCGGCAGGACGGGCTGTAATATCCGCCGTCGCCCCAGTTATCGCCCGTAAATCCGCAGTAATCAAGCGCAAAGGCGCGCTCTTCGGGCGTTGCCTCCCAAAGCCACGCAAGCAGCGTTGTATTGTCGTGCGTGCCGACATATGCTACGGTATTCAGCGGATAGTTATGCGGCAGATGTGTGCTGTTTCCGCACGGGTCAAAGCCGAACTGTATTACACGCATACCGGGGAACCGAGTTTTATCAAGCAGCTGTGTGACGTCCTCGCCGAACACGCCGAGATCCTCTGCAATAATAGGAACGTCTCCCATTTCTTCCTTTACGGCGTCAAAAAATTTCATTCCGGGCCCCTTGACCCATTCGCCGTTTTTCGCCGTTTTTTCGTCCGCAGGAACAGCCCAATATGACGCAAATGCGCGAAAATGGTCAATTCTGACCGTATCATAAAGTCGAAAAGCGTCCTTTATGCGGCTGAGCCACCAGGCATAGCCCGTTTTTTCAAGCACATCCCAATTATAAAGCGGATTGCCCCAAAGCTGACCGTCCTTTGAGAAGTAATCGGGCGGAACTCCCGAAACTCTGCGGCGCACAAAGCTACGCTCGTCTATCTCAAAAAGCCCCGTATTGCTCCAAACATCGGCACTGTCGGTTGAGACGTATATCGGCATATCGCCGAGTATTTTTACGCCGTTTTCGTTGGCAAACTGCTTTATGCGGTGCCATTGAGAAAAGGCAATATACTGCTCGAATTTATAAAAATCGGCTTCGTCTTTCAACTCGTCTCTGTTTTTAAGCGCATTTTTGTACCGCGCGAATTTTTCATCCCACTCATACCATGGCTTGCCGCCGAATTTTTCCTTTGCGGCGCAAAACAGCGAATATGCTTCGCACCACGGGTTCTCCTCGCAGAATTTTTCAGTCTCCGCAAATACTTCGTTTTTCTTGTTTTGATACGCGATTTTTAAAAGCTCTCTGCGGCTTTTTGCGGCAAATTCGTAGTCCGCCGTGTAAGGCGAGCCGTAATATACACTTCTTGCAAGGTCGTCTTCCGACACAAAGCCGTCATTTTTGAGCGTGTCCGGGTCAATCAGAAGCGGTGACAACGCAAATGCCGCCGGAGACGCATAAGGTGAGCCGTAAAAATCAGTAGGACAAAGCGGCAGCACCTGCCAATATGAAAACCCCATATCCTTGATACGGCGTATAAACCGTTTTGTCTCTTCGCCCATTACGCCGATTCCGTATTTTGACGGGAGCGACGTGATATGCATTAAAACTCCGCCGGCTCTTGTGTTAAGCATTATATAATTCCCCTTTTTTGAGCTTCGTCTTGATTTATGCCGCTTTGAGATACTCCTCAAGGCACAGGCCGCTCTTATTCATCGCCTTTGCAGCCTCTTTGCCGACATAACGCCAATGCCACGGCTGATAATTCATACCCGTTTTGTCGGTTTTATTTTCGGGATAGCGCAAAATAAAGCCGTAATCCTGCGCATTTTTTACAAGCCACGAAAACTCCTTTGTAGAGGCAAAATCGGAGCTTGCACTCACAATATCCATTGACAGACCGAGATTTTGCTCGGAATATCCGCCCGGCAAAATAAACGTGCGCGCCTTTGCGGCGGCGTCGTCATCGGACAAGCCCTGATTTTTATAATAACTCACCTTTCGGTTGTAATTATCGTTTTGACGTGAAACCGAGCAATACCCTGCATACGGAGTTAAAATGCAACCGTCCTTCTTTGCGGCGTCGTACATCTCTTGATACGCTTTAACAACTCTCGAATCAAGCTGCACGCTGCTTCCGCTTATCGCGTTTGCAAGCGACGGCACATATCCGTCGGGCAGCTTATGCCCTGCGTTAACAAGCGTGAGCTCCCAATTGCCCGAGCTCGGGTCTACGGTTTGAGGATTGTTAAAATCGGCTGCCGAAGCCGTAACGGGCGGTGCCGAGGCAGTCGTCTCCGGAACGGTTTCAGGGGCTGTCGTTTCCACGGTAGTCTCTTCTTCGGTCGTCTCCTCCTGCGGTTCTTCCTGTGTGGTTGTTTCGCTGATTTTTGCTTCGAGCCTCTCAACAGCAGGGTCCTTTACCTCTCTTTGCCCTATCGTAAGCTCACCGACTATAAGCCCCGTCATTATAACGGCCAAAATTACAAACAGCAAAAATTTTCTTTTTACCGTCTTTTTCAATCTGACTTTTTTCTTCATATTTCGCGTCCTTTTAAAATCTCTTCTTGATATTTTAAAATGTTTACGTCGGATTGTCAATCAAAAGGCGCATTTCGGCGACAAAATTCAGCCGACGGAGACTTTTTTCTCATCAAAGTAAACGAAGCCGTCAATCCACACATTGATTTTTTATCTTTAAGGCGCTCCGACAATGCGCAAAAAAGACCCTGCGGATTTTACTCTGCAAGGTCTTTTTCCTGTTATGGTTTAAAAATTGGGGTTGCCCAAAATCAAACTCTGATTATTTGTTCTTCTCTGCGATTGCAGCCTGTGCAGAAAGGTAAAAACAATGGGGTTTTTGATGAGGTGTGCGTTGTCCTCATTCTCTTTCCTATGTAACGAGGAAATCTTTTCGATTTCCTCCAACTTGATTATACAGCTTTTCTTCCTGCCCTCTGCTGTAAAGGTAGCTTTCACATCAGCCGTTCCGTTCAGATTGACATACCAATCAAAAGTGGTATCTGAAGTCGGCGTTACCATATAAACAAACTGATTGACAACATCGTGACTGATTGTGCTACCACTAAAATCAATAAGACTATTCAGCGTGGAACGGATACCCTCTAAATCCAGACCTCTCGGACTGCATTTTTCTGTCGGTGTATCGTCAAGAGCTTTTTGGAGTTCCTTAATCTCTGCATCAATAGGGCTTCTCATAGACTGATACTCGTCTTTTGAAATCTCTCCGTCAGCTCTCATAGCAATTAAATTAGTCAATCGGCTATTTGCTTTATCAATTCTTGCCTGTATAGAAACTGCATCTGACTTATTTTCTGTTGCTCTTTCTTCCTTATAATAACACCTTATAAGGTCTAAGGCAATAAGCACCGACTCTTTTCTTTCCTGCCATAAATGCTCCAACAATGCTTTTGCCATAAAATCGAGCTTCCAATCAGTTATCATTCTGCTGTCACAGTAGCCCTCGGTATCTAAACCTATTTCTGCTCGCTTACGCTTAATACCGTTATTGAGCTGATTGTAGCATTGATAACCATAGGAAGTTTTACCGTCCAACTTAGTATGCCATTTATTTTTGCGATACGATGAGCCGCAGGAACAACGCAGTTTATTTACCCATATATCTCTGGAGTCACGCTTGCTGTGTGTGGTTTTTTCCGCAGTTACTAATGCAGGCTTTACTCGGCTTTCTCGTATTGCCTGTGCCTTATCCCAGATTTCCTGTGAAACGATAGCAGGGAAATCGCCCTCTACATATTCATAGGTGGACATATCCAGATTGTTAATCCGCTTCTGCTCCAGAAAGTTATTGCTTCTGGATTTGTTGTAGCACTTTGTTCCTGTATATGTGGCATTTTTAATAGCCCTCATAATATTAGAAACGCTCCATTTGATAAGCCCCGAAGCTGTTTTCCTTTTTCGCTCTGTCAATATCTTTGCGATTTTCATAGAACCATAACCTTGCAGATACAAGTCAAATATCATTCTGACTGTTTCTGCCTGTTCCTCATTGATAACATAAGTGTCGCCAACACGGTCATATCCTAAGATATTTCCGTTTCCGTAAAGGACACCGTTATCACGGCTGATTTTCTGTCCTGCTTTTACACGCTCAGAAGTCTTACGGCTTTCTTCCTGTGCCAATGTTGCCATAAGGGATAACCGAAGTTCTCCATCGCCGTCCATAGTCCAGATATTGTCATCAATGAAATATACCTCAACGCCGATGCCTTTTAATTCTCTGGTTACAACAAGAGTATCTACGACATTACGGGCAAAACGGCAAACCTCTCTGGTAACAATCAAGTCAAATTTGCCTTTTCTTGCATCATCGAGCATACGCAGAAAAGCAGGTCGCTTTTTTGCCTGTGTTCCTGTAATACCCTCATCAATATAGCGGTCATATACAGTCCAATTCGGGTGATACCGCACTTGGTCATCATACCATTGTAATTGATTTTCCAATGCGGATAACTGAGCTTCGTGTTCTGTGGAAACACGACCATAAATAGCAACTTTTCTGGCTCTGTTTCTGTCAAACAGAGAATAATCTGTGAGCTTAAATCTGTAATTATATTCATTTACTGCTGTGTTCATTAAGCATACCTCCAATTCATTTTTCTGAATATATTGTACTGATTATCAAGCCACCTGTGAAATGTGCGAATTTGCGTGTTTCACGATATTTGTATATGTGGCTTGATTTATCATTCCTTTTTCAAGAAGTATCTCAATGAGTTTCAGAGCCGCTACATTTTTATCAATCTTAATTTCATTCATTATTGACCTCCCTCAAAGAAATACTAATGGCAAGAGCTTTATCGGCTCTTGCCATTATGACTGCGGATAGCATACCAACATATTTACGCAGGCGTTGCTTGTCTATCGTGCGGATTTGTTCAAGCAGGATAATTGAGTTTTTATCCAGACCCTCAAAGTCCTTAATTGAGGTATGCGTAGGTAATTTTGCTTTTGTGTGTACTCGGCTTGTGATAGGAGCGACAATAACCGTAGGGCTGTGCTTGTTCCCAATATCGTTAGAAATAATAAGTACAGGTCTTTTGCCACCTTGCTCCGAGCCGATAACGGGGTTAAGTTCTGCGTAATAGATGTCGCCACGCTTAATAGTTCTTTCCATTGTGTTTGACCTCCCAATATGATTTAGGCAGGTGTTTCCTGCCTATGTAGGCAGCCAAACGCAAGGAAGTATTTAAGGTCGGGAGAATATAATCAAAATCTCTGTTCTTGTGACCGCCTTTCGCTTGGCTGTTATGATAAAGCATTTCAATTTGTCCTCGACACCCCGAAATGCTATGGGAAGTCGCCAAACGGTCAGCAGCTAACTGACACCACGGGAGTTTCACCCCAACTGTCGGTCTGACAGAGCCGCCCTCATTGCCTGCGACGGTTTTATCACGCTCGGACTGTGACTGGACGGGAGTATCATTATCCTCTTTGTGGGTTATGGCGAAATCGGGAGCTACCCGATATTTTCAGTCGATATTTTATCGCTCACCACCTTTCATCGCTAATCCGCTTGTCGGCGGGTCTTGGCGTATCGCTGCACACGCTTATGCTCATCACAATCACAAAGAGAAAGTATTTGGCGAATGGGTATTCACTTGTCAAGGAACGCCCCCTGTTTTCGCCACACAAATGAAAACAGGGTAAGAGGTTTTTGTCCTCTCACCCTGTAGCCCGTGGGAATATTCAATTTTCCCCTCTACTCAAAAAACTTTTTTAATTTTTCTTTGAGCCTGTCCATTCTTCTATAAACAGCTTTCTCTGTAATCCCCAGACACGCCGCAATTTCACGGGTAGAATATCCCTGTATTTTCATCAAAGCGATACGCAGAGTAAGCCTGTCCACCATAATCAAAACTTGGTAGAGCTGCTGATTTTCAATGTTATCCAGAAAATCCTCAACCGTTTTGACTTCGGGCTGTGTAGTATCTTCAACAAGCTCGTCAAGATATGTACCTGTTTCCTGCATACGCTGATAGTACCGCCTATCGGAATTGAAAATCGCCCAATCGTGAACACGGAGCTGTTCTATGGTGTCCTCGCTGACACCTAAACTCCGCAACTGTTTTTCTTCGGCTTCTTTCCAGAGCCGCCATTTCTTTTCTTCTCTGGCTTTGTTGTAAGCCATAATGTGTACCTCCAATCTGACTTTCTTTGAAAAAATTCAGATTGAGGTGGGCTACGACAGCCAATGCCAGAAGTGGCACGGTCTTTTGAACCAAAAATGTCCGCATAGATACACACATCTACACGGACAAAGTTATAGGTATATTCAGTTCTAACGCAAAGAGATGTAATCTCTACTTCAACGTTATTCTTATCCCACGCATAGACAAGGCTTTTTTTAACAGCTTATCCTCGCTTATGTGTGGTGCTTTATATGTAGCTGCTGCTTCTAATAAGCAGCGTGGTGGTCGTGCTTGACCAACACATAAAAATCCCTCCAAACTCAAACGGGTTTAGAGGGCAGTTAAATTTTATCTAAGCATGACAACGCTGCCCACCGAAGCACCGTTTTTTTTATTCGGTGGGCTTGTCCTACCTATGTTTATATAAAAACAGAGCCGACAAACTGCGATTACTCACTTGTTCATCGGCTCTGCGTCAATGCATCTGGCTCTTTGATGACGGTTATTTGTAAATTTTTTACATCAATCAATGTTTCCTGCTTACATTTCGGGCAGTAAAGAGGATAGTTTTTCAAAACTGTATCCTCTCTGATTTTGTTTCGGGTTTTGTTTCCACAAAGAGGACATAATAGCCATTCTGTCTGCTTCAATTTACAACCTACCTTTCAAAATTAAATACATTTACTTACTATCATTCTGCGATAAGCTCCAATAACACGATTTCTGGACGGTTATTAAATCGAATAGGGATAATACTATTGCCAAGTCCTCTGCAAACAATCATATTTGTGTCACCTTTCGTATATAAGCCTGCATCATATTTTGGAAACAAGCCTTGATTTGGAGCAACCAAACCGCCAATAAACGGTAAACGAAACTGACCACCATGTGCGTGACCGCTTAAAACTAAATCGACACCACAATTTACATAGGCTTCAAACAATTCTGGGCGATGTGAAAGCAAAATAGTGTAATTGTCTTTATCTCCGATTAGTCCCCGTAATTTCGTATCAACCATAGCAGGAACTTCTCCAAACATATCCCCTTTAAGCGTAAAGCTTGGGTCGGAAAGTCCGATAAGCGTAATGTCATCTCCATTATATTCTAACTGCATTGCTTTATCTTCAAGGACAACTACACCAGTATTTTCAAGTTCTGCTTTAAGCTCATCATACTGTGACAAACTGGCTTCGTGATTGCCTGTTACATAATATGTATCTGCAATTTGAACAGCTTCTTTTGCAAAATCAAGGGCAACATCAATGTCCGTATGTTCAGCATCAACTAAATCACCCGTTATTACTATTATGTTTGGCTCACATTCTGACAGTATTTGTAACAGTTCTGCATTGTCTTCTCCGAACACTGCATTGTGCAGGTCGGATATTTGAGCTATCCGAAAACCATTAAATGCAGCAGGGATACGATTGCTTGAAACAGTCACCGTACTCAACGTCAAAGCTGTATTGCTCCAGATAGTCCAAATAATCAAAGCAGCAATCAATGTGCATACAGAAATCAAAGTTTTTTTAGATAATCGTTTTTTCATGGTGTTCTCCATCTTTCCTATATTATGATATAGAGCCAACCTTACAATTAGATGAATTTTGACTTACAAAATAGTAAGCTAAAAGAGGCAGACAATTCCGTTCAAGAATTACCTGCCTGCCCCTCTATGAATGCAATAATATTGAGAACTATTGCACACTAATTATATCTACGATAGATGTTTTCTCCAATTTTTTAATGGGGTTTCTTACTGCCAAAATTACTGCAATGGCTACAACAACAATAATGATACCAAGCTCAACCAAAGGAACACTCCATGTATCGCCCCATTTATAGGTTATAAGTTTGCTAAATAAAATCTTGTTACAGACTATTCCTAAAACGCTACCGCAAATAGTACCTGTGATTGCATAGGTAGATGCTTCGGCAATAATCATTTTAGCCAGTTGCCTGTTACTTAATCCAATCGCTCGAAAAACTCCGTATTGTTTCATTTTTGCCACCACACTCATAGCTATACTATTTATGATATTGAATAGTGTAATCAATGCAATCAATACCAAAAAGCCATAAATGAAAAGCCCAAAACAATAGTAAGCCCCACGGGTGTTACTATTACCCATTCGCTCATCAGAAAATGTATATTGTGAGCCTACCAAGCGGTGTATTTCATTTACATCATTTTCTGTGGCATTTTGAGATAACTGTATATCAATAATACTATAATCCGTTTCGCCCGTCAGTTTTCTAAAGGTATCCTCAGAACAAATGAGCTTGCCAACATCTTGACGATTATTAAATGGGCAGTCAGATAACATACCGACAATCTCCATATCAGCTTGGCTGCCATTCAAATTTAAGGTAATGACATTGCCTACCTCAATGTCGTTTTGTGGCTCAAAAACGATAAGTCCTGTATTACTTTCACTTTGTGCTTTTTCCAAGCTGCCGGACAAAACATAGTCCTTTGCCCAGTCAAACTGCATGTCTTCATATGAAATAAGGTCAACAACTTTTTCCTCGCCATTTACGATTACGGGAACATTGTAAGCAAACATTCGCCCATAAACATTTTTTACGGCGGGATTTTGCTGTAATTCCTCAATAAATTCAGCCTTTACCGAGCAGGTATCTTCTGGACTGATAACAGATATATCGGCAGTCCACGGCTGTAAAGGCGTCAATGTGTGATTCATAAAATCAATAGTTACTGAAAATGCAAGAAAAAGAATAATACTGATTGAAAATGAGCTAATCATTAAAATAAAATTCTTTTTGCTTGCTTTAGCATGATGAATACCAAGAGAAGTGTCTATCTTGAAAAACTTGGTATTCGCCGCTTTTTTTACAGGTTGTAAATCATTTGCATTTCCAGATACCGCTGCCAAAGGAGAAACTTTGGATGCTTTCTTAGCAGGAGAACGGGCAGCAAGGAGAACTGTCAACAAACCAACAACAATACCCGCTATAATACTTGGATAGCTTATACTAAAAGCAGGCATTCCACCAAAATATTGTGGACTAAGCTGCCGCAAAATAAAACACAATACCCAAACCAATACCATACCGCCGATAACACCAAGTGGAATTGCAAAGCGACACCAATTCAAAACCTCTTTACGTACTAACTGCATAACCTGTTTAGGTGTTGCCCCTATGCAACGAACCATTCCAAAAAACTCTGTTCGCTGTGCCACATTAGTGTTCATACTACTTGCAATCATTAAAACGCCAGCCATCAAAACGAGGAAAAATAGAATTATTGCAACAGTATACACCTGTGCCATGAATGAATCATCACTCTGCCCCATCAAACCAAGCAATGTTATATTTTCGGTTACTTGTTTATCGGACAATCCGTACTGTTCTTTAATCTCAGCTATCTCTTTTGGAATGTTTCCTTTATTATCAAATAGCACGAAAAACATTGTATACTCAGATGGGTTAACATCTGTTTCATTGGAGTAAATTGTTCGAAAGCCATCTGTTGTCAAAAACACACCATAAACATCTTCACGCATAAGGTTTGCGGAATTTTTCATAAAGCCAGAAATAATATATGAGAATTCCGTTCCATTTGGCGTTGTAATTACAATTTGCTCACCAATTTTTAACTTTAGCGTATCCTTCGCATTGATTGATATCATTGCTTCATTCTCAGTTTTAGGAAACGTCCCTTCATCCAACACATTAAAAATTTCTGTAACTATGCTTTCATTTCCACCGCATATACTCACATTTTTTCCATGCAAAGTATATTCTTGTTCTCCTCGAAAATTCAGCGTACCATAATCGGCAACAGTAGCTACCTCTGGTCTGGAAGATATAAGCATTGCATCTTCATCACTAATGTTTTGTATGCCAATATGCCAATTTCCGTTTTCCTGCTGTGCCTGCAAAATCTGCCCTCTGATAAACATATCAGCCATACCGAAAATAGCTGTTACCAGAAAGACCGCCAATACAATACAAATAATAGACATACGATTTTGCTTTCGATGTACTTTTGCAGAAATAGGAACAAGGTCAAGATAACTTTTCATTCGCATTACCTCCCAAGTCTGTCAGCACACCGTCTGTGACACGCAAGACACGGTCAACCATAGAAGTAAGACCGTTGTTGTGCGTAATCATAAGTATCGTTTGTTGGTAATGTCTGGATGCTTTTGTCAGCAAATCAATAACATCTTGGCTATTCTTGCTATCCAGATTGCCTGTCGGCTCGTCCGCAAGAATCAACTTCGGTTTTGTAATCAATGCCCTGCCAATAGCGACACGCTGCTGCTGACCGCCTGAAAGCTGGCTTGGCAAATGGTTTCTTCGTTCTGTTAAGCCGAGCAATTCTAATATTTCTTCTACATCAGAAGCTTTCGGTTTGCGATAATCCAAAAGAAGCGGAAATGCTATATTCTGTTCCACCGTCAATTCAGATACAAGCTGAAAAGACTGAAAAATAAAGCCGATATTCCTCCTTCTGAAAATCGTGCGTTCTTCTTCTTTCATAGAAAATAAGTTATTCCCATCCATCGTGACTGTGCCAGAAGTAGGAACATCCAATGCACCGATACAATTTAGCAGGGTACTCTTCCCAGAGCCAGACTCTCCAACGACAGCAACGAACTCACCTTTTTCCAGAGAGAACGATACATTTTTCAAAGCATCGACTTTTGCCTCACCAGTTCCGTATGTTTTACACAGATTTTGTACTTTTAAGATTTCCATATATAAGTACCTCCTTTCTCACAAGGATAGAAGTAACAGCTTACAATCAGATGAATTTAACCTTACGATTCCGTAAGGAAAGACAATGTAAAGGTTGTTCCCTGTAATCGCTCGCTCTGAACAGAAAGAATACCGCCTTGTCCCTCAACAATTGCCTTTGCTAATGGCAATCCAAGTCCAATCCCTTGACTTTCTGAAGTATTTTTGCTTCGATAAAATCTCTTAAATATGTGGTGTATATCCTCTTGGGAAATGCCGTGTCCGTTATCCGTAATAAATATTCTAATCATAGCGGGCGTTTGTTCCCACGATATAGAGATTTTTCCCCCTGTATCTGTATGGTCAAGTGCGTTTTTGATAATGTTGCCAATGGCTTCGCCCGTCCACTCTATATCACAGTAAAGCATCTGTTCCAAATCACCATCTATCACAATTTCCTTTTTTTCATTGTCCGCCCGTGTTGTCAATTCACTAATTGCGTGATTAATAATATTCGGGATACTGTAATTGGATTTTTCAAAAGAGATGCTCCCTGCATCTATTCTTGTGATTTTCAACATAGATTGAATAAGCTGTTCCATTCTCTTTAATGCAGTTCCAATCTTTAAGGAAAATTCTTTGACCGTTTCGGAGTTTTCTGGCTCATTCTCAATAATTTCCTGATACATCATAAGTGCCGACAGAGGCGTTTTTAATTGATGTGATATATCAGAAATTGTATTTTTAAGAAACTCTTTTGTCTTTTGTTCTGTATCATTTTTTGCTTGAAGCATAGTAGCCAATTGGTCAACAGAAGATAAGAGCTGGTAAATAGTTCCCTCGTTAGATTGCGGAAGGTGAACAGTATAGTTCCCATCTATGTAGTCCTTAATGATGTTTTCTGATTTCCTATATAGTCTTTCCCTACGATACAAAAACAGCATTGTACCTAAAAACAGAAGCAGCGTCCATAGAAATAACATCACAAACAGAGATGTCAGTATTGTATTTTTAACAGCAGATACATAAGGTAAATTTTCTATATCCGTGCTGTTTGAAAGACCAATTTCGGCTAAAAACTTATTTCCTGTAGTGCCTGCTTCCGTATTCATTAAGGCTGTTGCAATTACTTCCTTTGAAATTCCTTCTTCCAGTAAAGAAGTAGCAATCGCATTATTGTGTGTTAAAAACATTTCTTTGGTAGCCGCCGTTTGCGTGTCAATGACAGTTATTCCCATCAAAAAAAGCAGCAAAACAAGAGTAACAATGAAAATGCAATAATAACGGCTATGTTTATCATGTAAGAAGTTCATTCGTCCACCTCTTTCCACTGATAACCAAATCCTCGGACTGTTAGTAAATGTTCTGGATGTGATGGGTCTGTTTCTATTTTTTCACGCAGTCGTCGCACATAGACGGAAAGGGTATTATTGTCTACATAATCTCCTGTGCTGTCCCATAACTCGTCTATAATAATATCTCTTGTAATAATACGGTTTGCATTCTTTACCAACAGGCATATTAAACGGTATTCTGCGGCGGTAAGTTCTAATATTTTTCCCTTTAATAAGACACGGCTTCCTAAAAGGTCTATCTTAATATCGCCACATTCCATAACTGCCCCTGTTCCTTGAGTGGACAACCCTGCCCGCCGCAGCAACGCTCGTATGCGTGAACATAACTCGCCTAACTTAAACGGTTTTGTTATGTAGTCATCACCGCCGCAGTCCAGACCACGAATAATGCTAACTTCTTCATCAGAAGCTGTCAGAAAAATAATCGGTATCTGACTTCCGTTTTTTCGTACTTTTTCACATATCTCAAAACCTGTTCCGTCTGGCAATGTGACATCAAGGATGAGCATATCGTATTTTTCTATCTCTGATAAATAAGTTAGAGTTTCCTGCACAGAACGGACAAAATCGACATCGAAACCATTTTTCTTTAGTGAATATTGCAGTCCGTCTATCAAACTTACATCATCTTCTAATAACAAAATTTTATTGTTCATAATTTGTAACCTTTCTCCGTTTATCAACGGGCTTCTTTGAATTTTTGGGAATAAGCCATACCCGATTTACATTTAATATTCCCTCAATACGATTTTCTTTACATAACCGTTGCACACGCCGTACCGATATTCCCCAAAGTTCTGCGGCTTCCTGTGCCGTCATATATTCAAACATTTCTGACCTCCTTAGTTGTCCTGTATTTATTATATCCGTTTGAACGAACAATATCAAGTGTGCGAATATGAATTTTTATCTCTTGTAATAAGAGATTATATATCCTATTTCAAGAGATTTCACATCGTTTAATTAGAAGCTACATCTCTGTAAAATATAAAGGTAAGATTTTCAGAGGATAGGTGGTGAGCTTATGGACGAAAGGAACAATCATTTTGACTTCGATTTTACTCCGATAGGACAGGCTATCAAAAAAGCCCGTGAAGCCAGAGGGATGACAAGGGAGCAACTATCTGGAATAATCGGCTATGCTCCCAGACACATTCAGTCTATCGAAAATGAGGGGCAGTATCCAAGTCTGGAGCTGTTTATTCAGCTTGTAACAATGTTCGGTGTATCGGTTGATGAATACATATTTCCAGATAATGAAGTTAAGAGAAGTTCCGTCCGCAGACGCTTAGACGCAGAACTCGACAAACTAAATGATAAAGAGCTATCCGTAGTTGAAGCAACCGTCAGTGGACTATGTAAGGCAAAAGAGCCAGAGGAATAACCTCTGGTTTTCTTTTGCCCTTTTTTAGTAGGCAGGGATACCGTACCCATAGATAACGCTGCTTCCGACAGCATATTGCTTCTCTCTGCAAGCATCGCCAGAGTTACCCTCAACGGTATAGACAATGCCGTTCTCACATTTCTGCACGATGCCAACGTGGTCTGTTTCTCCATCTCCCTCCCAATCAAAGAAGATGATTTGACCTGCCGATGGCTCAAAGCCGCCGTCCTGCCATTGTCCTCTATCCATAAACCACTGAGAGCCTAACACGCAACCTGCGAACTTTGGTATCACACCACTGTCGATATAGCCGCACTCATTTGCACACCAAGATACAAAGCAAGCACACCATTCCACACGCCCCTCAAAGCCGTACCACGACCAATAAGGCTGACCGCCCACATTACCTAACTGCGACAATGCCACGGTTACGATTTCGCCATCGCCAACAGAGATGCCGTAAAGCACCTGCGACCAGAGAGAATTGTTTTCCTCGGCAAGCAGTTCGGAGAGTTGCTGTCGCTGTTCTTCACTAAAGCCGTATTGCTCTGCCATTTCAACGGCGGTCTTATGGCTGACCGTGATATACAGATAAGTCTGTGTGACTGTGGTTTCCGTCTGTACGATATTCCCGTGACCGTCATCACTTTCGGTTATTACGGTTTCGGTCTTGCTTTCCGTTCTGGAGCTTATTTCGTTCATCTCCCAGAAGATGCCAGACAAGAGCTGTTTCTTGCCCTCGTCCATAGTTGCCACTTCCTGCGGATTGTCTGGGTCTGTGGTCGTCTTTACGGAATAAACGGCAAGTACCTCTTTCCAGACCGCACGGCTTCCCGACATTTCCAGAACATCGTGAGCCGTACCATATTGGATTTCATCAAGACGAGTATCATATTCAGTATTGATTTCCCGTACAACACCCTGCATCGTCATACCATTGCCAGAGTCCTCGCCAGAAAAGAAAATACCGAACACCGAGCCTACAAGCAGACCGATAAGGCAGATAACGATAATAACTATGACAGCCACCCAACCGCCTGCAGCAATGGCAGCAATCAGAGCTTTCGTGCCTGCAATAATTGCTTTGACTGTCGCAACGGTAGCTTTGACCGCCGCTTTTATGGCGACAGCCGTAGCCTTTGCGGTAGCTTTTGCCACCTGTGCAGCCCTTTGAGCTGCTTTCGCAGAAGCCTTTGCCGCCGCCTTTGTTGTCTTTGCCGTATTCTCGGCGGTTTTAATCGCCGCTTTAGAGGTAGCCTGTGCGGTCTTAACGCTTTTCAAGGTGGTCTTGACCGTGCCTTTAGTAGCTGTTTTGACCGTCTTTCCTGCGCTTCGGGCAGACTGCTTTACGGTCTTTTCGGTCTGTTTCGCTGTCTTAACGGTCTGGGCAGAGGTACGGCGTGCAGTTCCGTGACGGATCTGCACGCCTGCCTGCTCGGACATATTCTGAGCCGCTTTATTCTCGGCGGCTTTGGTAGCCCGTTTCTGCTTAAAGTAGGCAACCTTGTCCTTTGCCTTGACGATATTTTCCTGTGTGGTCTTAACACCTTTCTGACCCTGTTTGTTAAATTGGTGTACGCCCTCATCGGCAATACGCTCCGCCGCAGTAGAATACCTGTCGGCGGCATATTCCGAAGCGGAGTTTTCATCGGCATAATAGCCCTGTTCTGCCTTGTCCTTTGTCTTGGCATAGGCGGCTTTCATACGCTCCGAAGCAATAGCGGCTTTATCTATGGTCTTAATCGTGCCTTTGACCGCATCTCTGGTTTTTATATCAGCCATAGAAAACCTCCTTTCTTTGAAGCTGTGCGGAGATTAGGCAACCTTTTTTGCTACCACCACAAGCCTGCCGTTTTCTGCGGAGTATTCACAGGTGGAGAGCGTAATGAGCCTGTCGCCGTATTCAGCGGTCACACCCGTATCATACAGGGCAAGTTCCTTGCATTTAGCAATATAGGCATTAAACGCTTCCTCGTCCGCAGCATCTACAAAGTCATAGTAACGGAAGCTCTCGGAGCTGTACGCAACAGTCTTGAACACGGCAACGATTTCATACTCGCCCTGCTGTGTGAGGGTATCAAACTGAATAGACTTGTGTTCCTCATAAAAACTCTTGGATTTGTAATTTTCCAAAGCACCAAACATCTTGCCGCCCTTGATGTGATGACCGTAAATCACAAGGTTGTCACTCTGGGAAATATCACAATTCTCCTGCACATAAGGCGTACCTAAATCGCTGTACTCCTTTTCAAAATTGCGTTTGAGATAATAGTTAGGGTTGTCAACAGTCTGCATTACGGGGTAATTGATGGTCGTGCCGGCTATGGAAAGCCAGCCGACCAGATGCTCATTCTGTAAATACAATTCCTTGTAATGTGCAAGCACATCATCGCCCTCGCTCACGGGAGCATCATCTGGCAATGTTTCCTCTGGGATTTCCTGTTCCTGTGCCTGTTCCACGATTTCGGCAATCTCCTCAAAGGCTTCTTCCTGTTCACTCTCTTGGGCGTAGTGGTCATAAATGTGGTAGCCGCAAAATGCCGCCGCACCTAACAGGCACACGGCGGCAACAATACAGATGATATTCATATATTTTTTCATAAGCGTTTCCTTTCTTATCTTGCATATTCCGTCTGTTTCTTTGGAGTAGAAAGCTCCCTGCAATATTCAGGGTATCTTACTTTGATACCTTCCATAAAGTAGGGAGCATATTCACAACAGAACAGGTCATTGGGCGTATATTCATCGCCACGCCCGTCCTCGGAGTAACCGTTCCAGAGGTTAAAAGCAAGCTGACACACCCTTACCGTTCCGCTTGTCTGCCAACCGCCACGCATACCCTCTGGCTCGATACAGTCCTCTTTGAAATTGAACATTCTGCCAATGTTCGCTCTTGTTTCAGCAGAGATACCCATTACATAGAAAAACGCCCTGTGATAACAGTCGTTTACCCTGCATTTCATCATATTTTCCAGAAAGAAATCACGATGAGCCGTGTCACGGAATTTAATATCTGCCATAAAAGACCTCCTTTCTTAGACCTCCCCAAACTTGGTAGTCATCAGCTTGTAAAGCTCGGTATTGCGTGGGAACTTGTTTACAAACGGCACAAGGGAGCTGCCGACCTTTAGAAGCCCCTGTCCTGCACCGACATTCGTGATATAACTTAGCTGAAGGTCGGAGATATTGAGGAGCTTGGCAAGCTCAATTCTGTCCGTAGATGCTTGGTTGAGCATAATGATAAACTCGCTGTTTGCAAGCATTGTCCTTGCCGTATGGCTCTGCAAAAGGTCGTCCACATTCTGCGTGATACCCGTACAGTACGCACCGTATTTACGCACACGCTTCCAGAGGGTAAAAAGGAAGTTTGCAGAGTATTCGTGCTGAAAGAGCAGATAAATCTCATCAATGAAAATAAATGTGTTTCTGCCTTTGGCTCTGTTCTGCGTGATGCGGTTTAAGATACTGTCAAGCACCACAAGCATACCGATAGGTTGTAACTGCTTACCGAGGTCAAGGATGTCATAACAGATTAGGCGGCTGTGGGTATCCACATTGGTATGCTTGGCAAAAGTATTGAGCGACCCATCTGTAAACAGCTCAATCGCAAGGGCAATTTCCTGTGCTTCTGGTTCGTTCTGCTTTAACAGTTCCTCACGGAAGTCCTGCAAGGTAGGCGGCGTTCCCATATAGTTGCCCTGCTGATAATAGCGGTACACGGTCGCCGTGCAACGGTCAATGATGGACTTCTGCTTTGCACCCAGACTTGTGCCACCGATGAGCTGTTCGCAAAGGGATAAAATAAACTCCGATTTCAAGATAACGGGGTTAGCACCGTCACCGTAATCGGAGTTCATATCCATAGCATTGATGTGGTTATTGCTTGTAGCGGAAATGTGGATTACCTCGCCCTGCATAGCCTTAACAAGCGGCGAATACTCACGCTCTGGGTCAATGATGATAACATCGGCGTTAGGGTCTGTCAGAATGATGTTCGTCATTTCTTCCTTTGCCGTAAAGGATTTTCCTGCACCAGATACGCCGAGAATAAAGGAATTACCGTTAAGGAGCTGTCTGCGGTTAGCGATAATCATATTTTTGCTGATTACATTCTGTCCGTAGTAAACGCCATTTTCGTGGTAGATTTCCTGTACCCTAAAAGGAATGAATACCGCAAGGCTTTCCGTGGTAAGAGTACGCAGGGCATCTATCTTTCGCACACCAAACGGCAGAGCCGCATTCAACCCGTCCATTTGCTGATATTTCAGCACGGCGAATTGACAAAGGTGCTTTCTGGCAGTAGTGAGCAGGGCTTCCGTGTCGCTATCAAGCTGTTCCTTGCTGTCTGCGGTATGCACCATAGTCAGCACGGCGAACATCATTCTCTGGTCACGGGTCGTAAGGTCATCAAGGAACTCCTTGCTTTCTTTTCGCTGTTGCTCTAAGTCATACGGGATAACGGCAGAAAAATTGTTGTTCTGGTTTTGCTTCCTCTGCCAATTCGTGATATTGGTTTCCACGCCGAGCAGTCGGTTTTCCACCTCTCGCACGGCTTCATCTGTGGGAACGGGGATAATGTCAACGGACAGCATCATATTCCTGTTCAACTCACAAAGCTCCGCTACCATACTGTCCTTAATATAGGCGGCGTACTCTCTGAGGAAAATCACACGCCCGTATCTGTCGCCCATTTTGAAGCAGTCGCTTTCAAATTCAAAGGTGTCGGGGCAGATAAAATCCTTAAAGTCGTGACCCTTACGCATCGTCTGGGAAATATCAAAGCGGAATGCCGTTTCCTCGCCTGTACGGTAGAAATCGTAAAAGATACGGAGCTTTTCTTCCGCATCAAGCTCAACGCAGCGTGACCCCAGACGGGCAAAGTGAGCGATAAGGTCAGCACCCACACGGGCAAAATAATTTCGGGCTTCCTCGATATTTTTCTTGCAGACAGATACGGTCACATATTTATCCTGTACGATAGAGTTCGCACCTGTAGCTTTATCAAGGAGCATCTTGTTATATTCCTTGCGGTACTTATCCAGACCGTCCTCCGCCATAGGAATGAGAATGGTCTGCTCAAAATCCGCTTTATTCAAGCGGCGGTTGTTGATAGTGATTTTCGTGGTAGCTCCGCTGTCAAGGGAATTAAGAAGCTCCGAGTATTCAAGGAACATCGCTTCCTTATCCTCACGGCTTGCTACGGCGTAGTTTATATCCTCAAACTTAAAGGTCTTAGCGTATTTGTTCTTGCCGACAAGGAAAATGCCGTCCTCCCAAATTGTCTTAATCGGGATAACGCTTTGCACCGACTTCGGCACAACAAACTTTTCCTTGTCCTGCTTGAACAGGTTTTTGAGTGTTTTAAGCATTGGTTTTCAAAGCCTCCTTTTCGTGGTTTTGGATTGTGGTTTTAAGCGTTTCATAATAGAGATTATCGGGGTTAAACATCAGCTTTTTCGGCATCAGGAACTCCGATTTAATCCACGCCCAGACAAACCGCTCGGCGGTCATTCCGTTGTACTTGACAAAGCCCATTACTGCAAAGGGCGATGCACCGAGGATACACACCCAACTGAGGGTTTCTGTTCCGAAGTACGGGCGTAGAATAAAATACAGTCCTACCGCCACACCGCAGGCAACGGCAGAAAAAATAAACTGCCGAAGCGACAGCCCAAAAAACATACTCTCCGTGTAATTGCGGATTTCTTTATTTATCTTTACTTCCAATAGTCGCACCTCCTTTATAAGCCCATCATTTCTCTTACAACACGGTCTGCCATTTTGACCGCACCGACCAAGACGAGCATATTAAACACAAGCTCTCCGATATAGCTCCACACCATAGACACCGCAGCAGCATCGGGGTCAACCGCAGGGGGCGAAGCCGCAAAGAGTGAGAAAATGATACAGGCAAGTACAATAATCGCTCCCTCCAGACATACGGCGGCATAACTCTTGATAAAGCTCTTGCCAACACTCTGGCTCGGCTCTCCTGCAAAGGTGGAAAGCGGAACAGGGGCGATTGCGGTATAAAGGTAGAGCTTAAAAAATCTGCCGTACACCGTCATAATCATAATGAATGACAATACCGTGATGAACAGACCGCCTATCAGCGTGACCGCCCATAGCGGAATACTCTCAAAAAAGCCGCAGTCCTCAACAGCAGTCACAATCTCTGACGGTAATACCGTCTGCTGTGCCGTTCCGAAACCTGCGGCGTTCATAATGGTGGAGATAAGCCCCTGCACGATGTTGAATAATGCCATCATCAGCTCCAAGCCGTAGGTCACAACACCTTTTGCAAGGGCGAAGCGGATAAACAGTTTCAATGCGTGTTCGGGTTTCTTTACCTCTGCAAAGCTGCCGCAGGTACGCATCACACCTATGACAAAAAACAGTACGAGCAACGCAAGCCCGATAGCCTGCACCGCACCGTGTATATCTACGATAACATTCCATATCGTGCCGCCCTTAAAGTTCTCTGGGGATTGGGTAATGAGCTGCCATATCTCCGACAGTTTATCGTTCCAAGTATCAAGAGCGTTCTCCAAGTTCTGCACGACCCAATTATCAGACATTCGACCACCTCCTTGATGATATTAGATAACGGAAGCAAGTCCGCACGGCGGACTTGCTTCCGTTATCTTTAGTCTTGTGTCAATCAGTTGTTATCTTAGCCTGTGATAAGGGTCAAGATTTCTTTTGCAAAGGTAATGATGACGCCGCCTGCAAGAGTCAGAAAACCGTTCGCCCTCTGGGACGGGTCGTGAGATTTGAGGGACAGACCAATCTGCACGATACCGAAGCCGAGCAAAATCATACCGATAGCCCTAATCAGACCGAAAATGAAATCGGACAGGTTATTGACTACGGTAAGAGGGTCGCTTGCGGCAAAGGCTGTCATAGATGTGCCGACCACAAAGGTCATCGCCATTACCGCCATACAGTAAAAGCGGAAACCCTTTTTTACCTTGCCAGACATCGGCAGCTTTGTAGTTTTCTTGTCCTCGTTCTTCTTAAAAAGTTTCATAGATAAATCCTCCTTTAGATGTTGAATATTTCTTCCAAGTCCTCATCGGACAGAAGCTCATAGGAAGTGCTGACAGCATTTACGCTCACGGCGTTCTTAGGAATATCGCTGTCAAACACAAGGGTTGCGACAGCCTGCGTAGGCTCTCCGTGGATATACGGCGGTTGTCCTCCGTCAGTTGTCAGTTTCACATTCGGGTGCTTCATAATGTCATACTTGAAGTCCATTACAGGGCGTTCCCCACGGACAAAAAGAAGTGCGTAGCGGTTATCAAGCATACGCACTTCGTCTGGGGTCATCAGCTCACGCCCCGATATTTGATAGTTGGTAGAGTAACTGCCGCTCCGACCCTCACTCTTGCCGTAGGTGTTGGTATCAATGGTTTCCTTGCCTAAAAGCTCCGACACATATTTGTGGGTGCTTTGCTCGTTGCCGCCCAGATACAAAAACTCATCGCAGTTGCCGACAATGCTTTCCCATTGCTTTTCAAACAGGGCTTTGAGCTGTGCCAGATTTTGCAGGATAATGGATACCGATACACCTCTGGAACGCATAACGGACAAAATCTTATCGAAGTCATCGGGCAATGAAACATTCGCAAATTCGTCCATTATGAAGTGGCAATGCACGGGCAGGCTTCCGCCGTACTTGTGGTCTGCCAGATAAAAAAGCTGTTGAAAGAGCTGGGTATAAAGGATACTGACAAGAAAGTTAAAGCTCGTGTCATTGTCGGGTATCAGAGCAAACAAAGCTACTTTCTTTTCGCCCAGACTTGGCAGGTCAAGCTCATCGGTGGCGGTAAGCCCTGCAAGGCTCTCCAGATTGAATTTTTCAAGCCTTGCGGCAAGCGTTATCTGAATACTCTTTAGGGTCTTAGCAGAGCCAGAGTGATAATCCCTGTAATACTTTAGGGCGATATGCTCTGGGCTTACCATTTCCAGACGGTCAAACAGCTCGTCCAGAGGGCTTACATAGCTGTCATCGTCCTCACGGACTTCGCCTGCCCGTAAAAGCTCCATAACCATAGGGAAATTCTGCTCGTCTGGCGGAGCTTCATATTTCAGATAGAACACTAAAGCCAGAAGCAGCATACTCGCCGCCGTATCCCAGAACGGGTCTTGCGACTGTGAGCCTTTCGGCGTGGTCGCCTTAAACAAGTTCGTTACCAAACGCTGCACATCGTTGTCGTTCCTCAAATACACAAAGGGATTGTAACAATGGCTGCGGTGCATATTGATAAGGTCAAGCACACGCACCTCATAGCCCTTGCTCTCTAACAGACCGCCGATGTCACGGACGATTTCGCCCTTTGGGTCAAGCACCACAAAAGAGGTATTGCATTGCATAGCGTTAGGCTTACAGAAAAACCTCGTTTTTCCCGCACCAGAGCCACCGCAGACTAAAATGTTTAAGTTTCTGCGGTGCTTTTTACCGTCCAAACCGATGCGGACATTCTGAGTCAGCAGTTTATTCTCGGACGGGTCTTTATCTCGGTACTTCTTATTCAAAGCACCTGCGTTGCCCCATTTAGCAGAGCCGTGTTCCTCACGCCTGCGGTAGTTCCTGCGTGTAGAGAAATAAATACCGATTGCCATAGCATAGGCGGCTAAAAAAATAAGGACAGTCTTTATGCTGTCCTCACATACTGTTATTGCAAAAGGCGTACCCATAGCCACGGGCAGACCTCGGATAATCTCTACCAGACCTCCGCCCACATAAGGGGCAGTCAGCAAGGCAAGCCATACGACAGGGATAATGCCGCAGGCAGAAAGGATTAGGCTCGTTTTCTGGTCATCGTTCCTCATTGCACCTGCAATGCACGACCTTGACCTTTTTTGTCGGGGCGTGTGCCACCTTGCTTATCAGCTCGTCAACAGGCTCGGTGGGGCGTTCCTCCTGTAACTGCTGTGTACGCAGGGTGTTGAGTGCATTGATGACGATATTCTTATCGTACTTGTCAAGTGCGATATGGTATCGTTCCTCTCTCATAGACAGCACCTCCGATTATCGTTCCTGCTCTTTGTTCTTTGCAGGCTTGTTCTTCTCCATACTCTTATACATATCGCTCTGGATTTCACCCAGAACATCACGCATCGTACCAAGCTCTCCCTTGAACGACTGCGTATCCATTTCTGCATACTCCCTGGGAAGTCTGGAGAAATCAAAACCTCTGGTATCCACACCGTAACGGGTGCTTACCATATAGGCAACGCAGAAGGATTTGAAATCGGAAGCATCACGGCTCTCGTTGTACTTAAAGTCATAGACCGCCGCCGCAACCTCCTTTGACATACTCACGAACAGCACTTCCTCGGACAGTCCCTTTTTGACAAAAATGGTCTGCTGAGAGCTGTCGTAGTAGGCAGGCAATTCAAGGTCATTTACAGGAACACAAGGTACGGGGCTTGCATCAATCAGAGCCGACACAAGCTCACGCATAGATTTCTGCTCCTGCGGCTGCTGTCTGTCCTTTGCAGAGGTTTCAGAAATATCATAGACCTCTTTGGCATTGTAGCCCACCGCCTTAGACCCGTCCTCACGGGTGTATTCCTTGCTCGGCTCAAGGATAATTACTTTCTGTGCGTCCTTATTGACATAGACACGGCTCGCTTTCCATTTGCCGTACTCTTTGAGCTGTGTTGCTTCGGGCATCTGTGCCGATACCAGAACGGCGTTGGCAACCGAGTAACGGTCAAAGCGACCTTGCACATCAAGGTACTGACGGAAACTGTCGCCGTCCGTCATCATTTCGGAGCAGGTGTTGTCAATCAGCTCATAGGCTTCCTTACGCTGTGCCTGCTTCTGGGCAGCCCAATTCTCTTTGTCGAATGGTTTGCTACCGCCGAAAACATCATAAATACTCATACTTGTTTACCTCGTTTCTTTGGATTTTTTGTGTTTCTTTTTTCTCTGGGGCTGTCTATGCTCGGTCTTTCCGTTGGCACTTTTAGCCCTATCAGAAGCTCCTCTTTTGTCCTGGGCAAAAGTGCCGTTGTCGGCTTCCTGCTCCTTGCGGCTCTCCTTGATTTTCCGCAGTTCCTCTCTGACAGAAGGTTTCTCTTTAGTCATAGTAGCCCCCTCTGCGGACTTGCTTGGCTTCTCTGAGGTAGGCTCGGACTGAGGGGATTTTTCTGTCTTTGCCACCGAGGGGTTTGGGGCATTTTCCTCCTTTTGGATTGGCTTACCCATAAGCTCATCAAGCAACTTGTCTTTCTCCGCCTTGTCTGGAGTAGTGATTTCTGGCTCTGGCTGACCGTCCTTTGCATCTTTGGATTTTTCCGCTTCGGTCACAATAGAAGCAGTATCCACCGAAGCAAGGTTAAAGCGTTCCACGATACGGCTGATTTTCGATGCGTCCTCCGCACGGGCGATAACATCGACCTCCGCATTGGGGTCGTTGTTCTTACGGTCTGTGAGAACACAATATAAAACGCCGTACTTTTTGGCTTCCTGCGTAAACTTTTTAAGGTCGCCGTTTTTGACGGTAAAGACCTTTAGCTCCTTTCCAGAGCGAAGCATCGAGGAAAGCCTTGCCTTACCTTTGGTTTTCTTTTCTTCTTTGAGAATGGAATACAACAGAATAGCGATGTTCTTCGCACCTGCACCTGTGATTTTGGCAGCAACCTCAAAACCCTCCAAGCTCATTCGGACGATTTGTTCTGCCGCTTCGCCGCCTGTGTTCATTCTTCATCAGCTCCTTTCTTTGCTGTTCTTCATCTGCCCGTATGATTGCAATTTTATCTTTGAGGGTATCACTACGGGCGGCGATGCCCTCGCACAGTCTGACCTCCTTTCGTATAGTACTAAGGCGTTTGGAAATATTGGACAACTCCACCTTGACCTCGCCTTTGGTATCCTCGTCCTTTGCGGTACGGGATTTAGAGTAAAGCTCCTTACGCTTTTCAAGCAGGGCAGACATTTCCGTTTCCAATGAGCCTTTATATGACAAGAGCTGCTCCGCCGTATCAATGCGGTTACGGCAAAGCAGCCTTGTTTCCTTTGTTATGGCTTCCATTTTCATAAGGTCGTCCTTTAACAGATAATGAAGCCGTGCATAATTCTGTTTTTTGCCTTTGGGCAGGATACCGAGCTTATAGCAGTAATGGAGATAAAGCCCACGCAAGCCGCCGATTTTCTTTGCCCCAGAGAGCGACCCTTTGAGCCGATAGACCTTGACCTGTTTCGGTGGGTCGGTAAATCGGGAGAATTTCACGGCGTAAGAGTTTTCGCTGATACGCTCCATAATCCTGTCATTGGTATAATCCTCTCCGAGCTTATATAGCCGCTTCGGTCTTTGCCAGCCTTTTCCGATAATCGTCCAATACTTGCGGTTAGGGTCAAAGCTCACACGATAGCCCATTTCAGCCATAATGCGGTCAAAGTCTTTCAGCGTGTAGGATTTGCTGATAGCTTCATCAACCGCCTGTCGTGCAACATTGTCCCTTGTGGGTCGCCCCTCTTTTTCTGCTTGACAAAGAGCATAGGGCTTTTTCTTTCCGCTTGGGTGTTCGATGACGGACAGGGCATACTCACGGCAAAGCTCATCGGAACGCTGACGGAGCAGCCGCAGGTTTGCTTTGTTATCGTGGTAATGCTTACCGTCTGTGAAAGAAACGGAGTTCACGACAAAGTGATTATGCAGGCAGTTAGTATTAAGGTGGGTGGCAACGATAACTTGAAACCTGTCGCCCCACATCTTTTCAGCAAGTTTAACGCCGACCTCGTGAGCCTGCTCTGGCGTGACCTCGCCGTGCTTGAAGCTCTGAAAGCCGTGATAACAGACAATCTCACTCGTGTCGTTCCATTGTGCTTTGGCAATCATCATTTCATCTCTGGCGGTAGTGGGGTCACAGTTTACGCCTGTGACAAAATATCGTTGTTCAGTCTTATCCTTATTAGTGGCGTACTCCATTACATCGACCATAGCCTGCAAGTCAGCTTCGGTGTATTTGGGGTTGGCGGTCTTTTCGGGATTTTCTGCATAGTCAATCGGATGGTCGAGCCTGCCACGCACATCCCAGATTTCGCAGACCGCCATTACGATGCCCTACGGGGAAGCAGATACCGTTTGCGAATATCGATTTGAAACTCGTGCCATTTTTTTGCTTCCTCTCTAAGCATCGGGGTATCTACAAATCCGAGGGCGTTTGCCTTGACTGCAAGCTGATTGATACGGTTACCGATGGCTGACAGCTCACGCATCATCTTATAGAACTCTGGGTCGGGCTTCTCGCATAGCTGATAGCCCTTTACCATTTCTCTGAGGAAGGCTTCTTTTGAGCGACCCGATTTTCGCACAAGCTCGTTAAGCTGTTCGGCTTCTTCCTCAGTCAAGCGGAAAAGTATCTGCACATTTCGTTTTCGCATTTTTCACTTCCTCTCTCTCGGCAAGTCTGTTTATCTGCAAGCAGCACATAATCACAACGCCTGCCAGACCGCCGAGCATTGTGCCGATGATGAAAAATATAAACTCACTCATTCTTGAACTCCTTTCTGTTCTCACGGGGTATTAGGGGCTGACCCCTAACAAGCGAATTTGGCTAACCAAATTCAGTGCTTGGTAAGACATATCATTCTTCGCACTCGTCCTCACACATACACTCGCCGCACACGGGGCAAAGGTAAGGACAGCCCGAACAGCTATCTTCCTCCGATGTGTCTTTCTCATCGGTATCGTCAAGACCGTCCTCGCAAAGCTCGGTAATATTGGCTTCGCCGCAGACAAAATCATCATCGGTAAAGTCAATAATGTCGGTATCGAACAAGATTATTTCGGTCTTTTCCTTTGCCTGTTCGGGGCTTTCCGCATAGACGGAAATAGTCTTTTGGTAATGGGCGGTAAGGGTTACATCATACTTTTTCAATGGTTAATTCCTCGCTTTCAGCAATAAAATTTGATTTGGTTTCGGTTGTTCTCGGAGCAAAAAAGTGTTACACAATCAACGGGCATCACTCCTTTCACGGGCAGGATTTGGTCTGGAAATCCCCAGATAAGACAATAAAAAATCGTTGAAGTCCTTACCGACAGGCGGTGGGTCATCAACGATTTCATATTCATTCTGCAACAGTTCTTTCAAAGCGGAGGTACATAACCGTCCTGTTTTGTCGTTATCCAGATGCAGAACAACGGTCTTTATTTGTGGATTTTCTTTAAGATAAGTGGATAGAGCAATGGGAACTTTGCTCTCACTTAACTCCTTTTTGGGCTGATACACACCCGACAGGGAAAGCAGATTTTCTTTTCCGTAGTCCTTGCCCTCACATTTAAGGTAGGTCGCATAGGACAGTAAATCAATGGCTGCTTCAAACAGATGCACGGTGTCTTTCGGCTCTTTTGTCAGCAATCGGAACGAATACCGCTTGTCGCTCCCAGATGCGTCCTGCTTAAAAGTGCTTCCGAGTGTGCTACGCAGGGCGGCATACTTAGGTGTTCCGTTTTTATCCTTGCCAATAAAAACGGCGTTGTGGTAGTCGGCACTTTCATAAATCGTACCGTCCGCAACACAATCTTGTATGAGCTGATAGTCAATTCCACGCCCGAAAAGGTACTGTATCACTCGGTTACAGTCCTTATTCTTTGGCGGCAGGAGCAGGACTTTCGGCTCATCTTTCTTAGGCGTTTGGGGCGGCGGTATCCATTCCGTTGATACGCCTGTGAGGGCTTCGACTGCTTCCACAAAGCCATAGTCCTTGACCTTGATAAGATAATCAAGGGCGGAAACACCGCCGATACCTCTCGACCACCAATACCATTTGCCGTTGGAAATTTTCAAGCTGTCGTGTTCTCTAGTACAGTAAACATTACCTCCGATACGCACCAGATTACTCGGCTCGTAGGCTCTAAGGTAAGAAAGCAAGTCCATTTGCCGTGCCTGCTCTATCACGGCAGGGTCAAGCTGCACATAGGGTCTGTTAATTCTCATTCAATAAAACCACCTCCAGAAATAGAAATAGCCGAGTGATTTTCGTTAAGTGAAAACCACTCGGCTATGTAAAAAATACTATTAAAACTCGAAAATACAATGAATTTGATTTCCGTATATCGGATGATATTTTATAAATTTCCCAACGAGATTGCGACAATTTTCTCCAATAATCTGCTGTGTATTTACATCAGCAGTAAATACGCCAGAGTTAATAATAACTTTAGATATGTCAGTTGCATTTTTAATTGCGATTGTTCCATTGGATACTGCCATTTTCTGTGAGTATTTACTTTTGTTATCCTTAATAAAAATCTCGCATTGCTCTGGCAAATTTGTTGTTATAACAATACTATCATTTTCTTTTTTCGCATCGAATTCTACACAATACTCTTTTCCTTCTTCGGGTAATTTCTGTTGCATACTTGGTGGTAATGGGGGAATTTCTCCCATTCTAATTTGTCGTCCATTATAATACCAAGTATGGCTATCATCAAAAGAAAAGAACTTTTTACTTTTTGTGAAGCCTAAAAAAGAAACTAATTTTGTTTCCGCTTCGGGAAGTTCAGGTACATTTACTCCCTTATCTTTATATATTTTATTGTCAACTTTTCTAAATTTCCAAATAGCATCAAGCAATCCAATATCGAAATACTGTGCCGCATCAATGAATATTAAATCATCTCCTTGAAAATAACCGTATTTATCCGTATATTCATCACCATATCTTTGAATAAAATCATAAACTTGTTTGTCTGTGTCGTCATAACTGAGTTCAGAATGCAAAATAACTTTATCTAATAACGCATTAACACTCGGCGGAATTTGAATATAATGTTTAGTAAAAATATTCTGCCTTACCCGTGTGAACAAAGTATCGACATCTATATTGGGAGCTAATATCTCATCACAAATAGCTTCGGTAAACCAACTTAATCCATTATTCACACCTGTTGAGCCATCTTGAAACATTGTACCATACGCAATATATACATTCTCTGCGGATGTCATCTCTGAAAAATAGCCTTTTGATACTCCGAAATCTTTCCGACAAGCATCAAGTATTAAAATCAATCTGCCTTTACCCTTAAAAACAGATATTATATCTTCAATATTTATGCCTGCCTTTTCTATATCGTTAGTAATATCATATTGAGCCGTAAAGTCCGATGGGTAAATAAAGTTCTTTCCATTACTGTGACCACCGTGTCCAGAAAAATAAACAATGTGGATAGCATCTGAGGGTGATTTATCCGCACACTGTTGTAGTGCAGGAATATACTCAGATTTATTTATATTCTCTTTTTTTGTCACATCAAAACCGATTTGTTTTAACCTTTTCTCAATAGCTAATATATCAAATTTCACTCCTGACAAATCGCAAGTAGGTTTAGGAAATGTCTTGGAATTTTGATATTCACCTGCCGAAAAAAGGATAGCATTTTTTCTCACTATAACGCCTCCTATAAAGCTTTTCGCTATTATAATACCACATATCTATGAATTTTTCTACCTCTGCGGCTATGTAAAAGCGGCATCAGCTTTACGCCAATGCCGCCGATTACGATTATAAAATTCCTGCTTTTCTGAGATAGCCCACGCTGTCATAGCACCCTCGGAAATAGATTGCTTCCTGCTGCATATCGCAGAGCTTATTGCGAAGCTCCAAAATCTTTATAAGAGCCGTACATTCCTGCTCGGATAAATCACTCGCTTTTTCCGCATCGAATACCGCCATAACTTTCGGATACTGCCTGTAAAGGCTGTCAATCTTTTCTTCTATGGAACGGTATTCGGGATTGATTTCACGCAGTTTGGCTATAACAGAGCTTAGATACTCCTCGAAAATATTGCTGTGCATATCGACAAAGGTTTCAAAATTGAAGTTATCAAGCACATCGTTCACCTCCGATTTCATAACTTGTTGCATCTATTATACTGCCCAGAATTAGGCTTTACAAATATGCAAGCAGCATTATCGCTCACGATTTGCACATTTTCTTTCGGGAAGTTCCTCGCTCTGGTCTGGCTCGGTATCCATAACGGAACGGTCTTTCTCATTCAGATTAAGCTCAATGTTAAGAGCGTTCAACCTTTCCGATTTTTCCCTCAGCTCATCTTCAAAGGAAAAAGGCTTTTCAACCTCCACCTTTGCGTTGCGGAGCTGTTCGATTGTTTCCGTCCGTTTTGTCTTTGCCACTTCCAATTTCACAGGGAGCTTTGCGATTTCGTTCTCAATTCGGGTTAAATTACCGAGTGCGTCCGTACCCAATTCAACCTTATGCTTTGCCTTACCGCAAAGGTTTAAGCAGTAATGGGTGTTGACTGTATCATAATAAATCTCCATTCTGAAGCCTCGGTAACTGCCGATTTCGGTAGGTGCGGACAACGGATATTCCTTACAGATTACAAGGAGCATTTCGCCTGCGGCTGCCTTTTCGGTGTAGGTCACGCCTTTTAGGGTCATCGGGCAGAATTTGTCCTCGCCCTGTGGCTTGTGCTGCTCGGCAAGAGCCGCATCGCTTTCATAACCTGCACTGCGTTCTTCATACTCCTTTATGGTCTGGGGATAGAATTTGAGTATCCTGTCCTCAAGGTCGTAATGCTCGGAAAGATAGCTTTGTTTCAGTACACGGAGCTTTGATACCTGTATATCCAAGTCCATTTTTTCTTTGAAACGCTCATCGCCCGTTGCAAGCATTTTAACCTCGGCAAAGGACAGGGCAACCTCGTCAACATCTTCAGCAGAACGAACAGGGCTTTTGCTCGTCATTATCTGGCTGATAAATTTCTGCTTGCTCTCCACTAACTGATAGAGGTAAGCATCAAAAGTCTGCTCTGTAACATAGCGGTAAACCTCAACCTCTGGGAACATATTTCCTTGCCGTTCAATACGCCCTTGCCGTTGTTCAAGGTCGGAAGGTCGCCACGGACAGTCAAGATTATGAATTGCTATGAGCCTGTCCTGCACATTCGTACCTGCTCCCATTTTCGGGGTAGAGCCTAAAAGCACACGGACTTCGCCGCTTCTAACCTTTGCGAACAGCTCTTTTTTCTGTGCATCGGTGGTGGCTTCGTGAATAAACCGTATCTGCTCCGTAGGGATACCCCTATCGGTCAGTTTCGTCCGTATATCGTCATAGACATTAAAAGTACCGTCATTCTTCGGGGTGGAAAGGTCGCAGAATACAAGCTGTGTCGCTCTTGTGTCGGTGTGTTCCTCCCAGATACGGTACACATTATCCACGCAGGCGTTGACCTTACTGTTTTCAAAGTCTGGCAGCATCGGGTCAATGAGCCTTTGGTCGAGTGCTAATTTACGCCCGTCATTTGTGATTTTGAGCATATTGTCGATATACGGCTCTACAAGCCTGTCACGGACTTTCTCAGCTCTCTTGGCAAGGGAAGCGACCATTTCCTTTTGGATTTCGCTCGGAGCGACCTTGATATTGTGGTAATTGACCTTTGGTACGGGGAGCTTTAGCATATCGGCGGTCTGAATATCAGCCACCTCACGGAACATCTGCATAAGCTCTGGCAGGTTGTGGAACTTGGCAAACCTTGTTTTCGGGCGGTAACTTGACCCCTCTGGGGCAAGCTCCAGAGCCGTGATTGTTTCTCCGAAAGTGGAAGCCCAACTGTCAAAGTGCTGCAATCCGTTCCTTACCAGAGTGTCATACTGCAAATATCTCTGCACCGAGTACAGCTCCACCATTGAATTGCTGACGGGTGTACCCGTTGCGAAAATCGTTCCTCGGTTGCCTGTGATTTCGTCCAGATAGCGGCACTTCATAAAGAGATCACTTGATTTCTGGGCTTCGGTCTGGGCGATACCGCCGACCCTCCGCATCTTGGTATAGAGGTATAAATTTTTGTAAAAATGGCTCTCGTCAATGAACAGACGGTCAACGCCGAGCTGTTCAAAGTCGATTACCGTGTCTTTACGCTTGGTATCATTGAGCCTATCGAGCTTCGCCTTGATACCCTTACGGGTTTTCATAAGCTGCTTGACCGTAAACTGTTCTCCGTTAGAAGCCTGCACATCTTCGATACCTCTCTCAATGTCAAAGAGCTGCTGCTCCAATTGCATTTTCTGGCGTTCCACACTCATCGGAATTTTCTCAAACTGACTATGCCCGATGATGACCGCATCATAATCGCCTGTGGCAATTCTGCCGCAGAACTTTTTACGGTTGCCCGTTTCAAAATCCTGCTTGGTCGTAACGAGGATATTCGCACTTGGATAAAGCCGTAAATACTCGGAAGCCCACTGACCGACAAGATGATTTGGCACAACAAACATAGATTTCTGGCAAAGCCCCAGCCGCTTGCTTTCCTGTGCGGCGGCTACCATTTCAAAGGTTTTACCTGCACCCACCTTGTGGGCAAGGAGCGTATTACCACCGTAAAGGATATGGGCGATAGCGTTTACTTGGTGCGGTCTTAATGTGATTTCTGGGCTGATACCGCCAAAAGTGATATGGCTTCCGTCATATTCACGGGGTCTGATACAGTTAAAAGTATCATTGTAATAGCGGACAAGACGGTTTCGCCGTTCTGGGTCTTTCCATATCCAATCCCCAAACGCCTGCTTGATAGCTTCCTGCTTTGCCTGTGCAGCCGTGGTTTCCTTTGCGTTGAACACCGCTTTTTTGTTGCCGTGTTCATCATACACATAGTCAAAGATACGGACGTCTCGCAAGTTCAGAGTGTCCTCAATAATGCGGTAGGCGGAAGCCCTCTTTGTACCGTAGGTGCTGTTTGCCTTGACATTATCGTGGTCGGAGCTTTTATTCTCAATAAACCAGTCGCCGTTATACTCGGTATAGCGTACTTTTAGCTTTCCTCTGGCATACTGTGACGGGGTTAATAGCTCCATAACAAACTGCTGAATATCCTCCTGCGGTATCCAAGTCGTACCCAGACGGACGGAGATTTCTGCGGCGGACAGGTCTTTGGGAATGACCTGTTTTAAGGCTTCCACATTGACTATAAGCTCTGGGTCGTTCTTCGCTGCCGCTTCCGCAATGATGAGTTTTGTACGGACATTACCCGACAGATACTCGTCTGCAGCTACATAGGAAACAGGCTCGGAGTTCGGCACTTTGAAGATAACGCCGTGTAAATCCTTTACAAGCTCGGCTTGCGATTTGCCTGTGAGCTGTTCCATATATTCTAAATCAACACGGGCTTTTTCTCCGATAGAGAGTGCAAGGGCTTCGCTTGCCGTTTCAACAGAGGTAATCTCACGGTGGGGCTTGATAGTCCTTTTTGAGAACATATCCGCTTTTCGCTTGAAATTGCCCTCGTCATCAAGCACCTCCAGAGAGCATAAAAGGAAGTAGCTCTCGTCCGATGCAAAGGCAAGATAGTTTCCTCGGCTGTTGATAAGACCGTATTTTTCGGTATAGGCGTCATACAGGCGGTTGAGGTTTTCCTGTTCGGTGCGTATCATTTCCTCTGGATAATCCTCGGTCTGATACTCAATGAGCTTACGCACACAATCCCTTATTTCAATAAGACCCTTAATACGGTTTTCTGCCGTCATAGATACGGTGGCAGGGGTCATACGGTCATTTTCACGGAAAAAAACCTTACCGTCCACCAACGCAAAGGAGAAGTTACGCACATTCGGGTCAGCAGGGATTGAGGTGTCCTGCCCGTCAGAGATTTCGTCAATCTCATTTTCATACTCTGGGATTTCGCCGTTTATCCTCTGGACTGCATCGTGCAGAAGCTCGGACAGCGGTATATCCTTATGGGCTTTACAGGCAGGCTCAAAAGTACCGAAGCGTGTGCTTTCAAGCCCCATTCGTCCAAGTACCATTTCGGGGTGCTGCACAAAATAGCTGTTCATCGTAACGCCGTTATCGTCCTTGTTCAGATACACCCAATCTGGCTCTACATCAATCACTCGGTCACGCTTTTGCAGAATGAGAATATCACTCGTGACCTCCGTGCCTGCGTTTGCCTTAAAGGTGTTGTCTGGCAGACGGATAGCTCCTAAAAGCTCGGCTCTCTGGGCGATATATTTCCGCACCTCTGGGCTTGCTTTATCCATAGTACCCTTTGAGGTAATGAACAACACAACTCCGCCTGCACGGACTTTATCAAGAGCCTTTGCGAAAAAATAATCGTGAATGAGGAACTTCTGGGCGTTGTATCGGCTGTCATTTACCCGTATATCCCCAAAAGGCACATTGCCGATGACCACATCAAAGTGGTCGTCTGGGAGCTTCGTTTCCTCAAATCCCTCTATGGCAATATTGGCTTTCTGGTAGAGCTGTTTTGCAATCCTGCCTGTGAGTGGGTCGATTTCCACGCCGTGCAACTTTGAGCCTGCCATACTTTCGGGCAACAATCCAAAGAAATTGCCTGTGCCGCAGGACGGCTCTAAGATATTGCCCTGTGAAAAGCCCAAGCGGTCAAGTGCTTCATACATAGACTTGATAACAACAGGCGGCGTATAAAAGGCTGTCAGCGTTGACTCCATTGCGGCATTGTATTCCTCTGGGGACAGGGTAGCATATAGCTCCTTGAACTCATCAGCCCACGCCGCATTGCGTTCATCAAACGCCATAGAAAGACCGCCCCAACCGACATACCGAGATAAGATTTCCTGTTCTTCGGGTGTAGCAAGGCGGTTTTCAATTTCAAGTTCGTGCAGAAGGTTGATTGCTGCCATATTATTGCGGAACTTATCTTTTGCTCCGCCTACGCCGAGAGTGTCATCGGTAATGCGGAAATTATGACGGTCAGCAGATAAAGCGGCAGGAGCTTCCGTTTTTTCTTCGGGTGGTAATTCAGTTTTTTCCTGTTCCAAAAGATTGCGGATATAACCGATTTTCTCCACACGGTTGATAGGAAAGCCTGCATTGTTCTGGAATGTGATGTCACGCATCGACACATCGCCGCTTATCTTGCCAACGCTCTCAATGATATATCTGCGGTTGTCTATCATGATTTCCGTGCCAATTAGGTCGGCGTTATCCTGTGCAGGGGCAGGCTCTATGCCTTGCTTTGCCCGTTCCACATACAGCCATTCCTCGGCTTCCTTATCTGCAACCTCTTTCTTGACTTTCGCCAGACCCTCGTTTGCTGCTTCCTCTGTGGGATAGGTCAGCACCTTACCGTAATCATCGGCGTAGTATTCCTCTCGGATATTATCCCAGATAGCAAAAGCATCTTCGGGGTCTGGGAATGCATCAGAGGTCATTATTACCTCGAAGCGTTCCTCAGACGGCTCATTTTCCTGTTCCGTAGCAACCTTTTCTGCATAAGCAAGCATCTCATCAGCCGCAGTCGGCTGTTCTGCTTCCTCGGCTTTCCTGTACCAATCGCTTTCGGTAGCCATAATCTCGGCAAGGAGCTTTTCGTCCTCTGGGGTCAGCTCGGTGTTCTGCTCCAGATAGGGAATAAACACATCACGCCCCCAACGCAGGCTTTCCATCTGCTCTCGGTAGTAGTCCTCGCCCTGTCGTTTCCATTCCGAGATAAACGGGCAATTTGGGGAGAGAGAATAATCATAAAAGTTCTTGATATGGGCGATTAGGTCGCCCTCGCCGTCGCCAATGTCAAAACGCCCGTCATAGTGGAAGTCCTCGCCGCCGATAGTGGCAGTAATCTCAAAGTCGGTCTTGTGATACCAACCGATTTCCTTACTTTCACGCTCACGGTGCTGTTTTTCGTCCAGAATACCAAGCAGCTTGTTCCCAAGGGCAAAGCTCAAATCCATAAAACGGTCATTGAGCTGTCTGTCATAAAAGGCAGGGTGTTCGGAAAAGCCGATAGAAAACTGTATCCCGTCTGGTTTTTCCTCGGACGGTGTTTCTGTCCGCTGTTTCTCGGTAATGACTACCTTTAGGTGGTCGTTTGCAGGGTTTTCCTTTAGCTTTTCTTCAAGCTCAGCTCTGGTGTATTCCTTGCCGAACAGCGGGAACTCTGCATTTTGCAGATATATGCTGTCCTCAGATAGTGTGATGACCTCGTATTTATCCGCACCGATATACACCACATCGCCCTCGTTGTAGAGATAGCAAAGTGGGTGCAGTTCCTTTAATTCCTCGGTGAATTTCCACGCATTACTGCGGCTGAAAACCGAAGTCGTTTTCCATTGTATCTGCGAAAGGAAGTCAAGGAGCTGTTGTACGGTGGCAGGGTCGGACAGGTGTTTTTCCATTTCCTCAGCGGTCACATTGGCAAGGTCGGAACGCTCCACAGTGGAGAGCAGGTCTTTTTCGTATCCGTCCAAGTCACGGATAAAGTCAGACAGCCGCAGGGCAAGGGTATCCCTTTTGTCCGCAGGGGGTAGGTCACGGTTAGCATCAATAAATCTCTGCCGCAGGATTTTTCTCTGGGTGTCGATTTCATATTGGGGAGCTAACACGCTTTCCAGAAATTCGGGATAGTGTTCCTTTTCTTTCGGGTTGAGATAGCGGTCTGTCTTTATCAGCTCTCGCAACCTTTTCTCAACCTCAGACCATTTCAGCACAAGGTCGTGATTGGTATAAGTTCCGTTTCGGTCAATGGCAAGCCCTTTGCTGTCGTGCCAAGAATGACCCTCAAAACCGTCTGGGAAAGTATGAGTACCGCCACCTGTACCGTACTCTTTTTTAAGGAACTCGATATTTTTCTGCCTATCCTCGCCCTTTTGGAATTGGCGGTAGATGCGGTATTTACCGTCCGCAAATCCGCTTCCTTTTTGAAGTACGGAGTCAATATCTTCTTTGGAAATAGCAAAAGCAGAGGATTTTTCGTCCTCTGCCTTTGCTATCATTCCGATTTGTTCATCTACGGTAGGAAGATTGACCTTGACCTCATCTTCATCGGCAATATTTACTTGTAAATCAGTTCGGTCATTATCACTTCCTCCGCTTGACTGCGGATATTGTTCATTAGGGCTACCCATTGCATCGGAGCTTTCTCTTTCAGTTCCTCCGTCACGCCCTGTTCCGCCGAGAGCTGCTTCGTCAGAAGCTCTAACCTCTGGAGTGCTGTTTGCTCGGTCTGATACAGATGCTCGTTCAGCTTGCCCGATGTCAGCAGATTGAGATAGGTCACTCGCTTGTGCTGCTCCAGATAATCCCTGTGCATCTGTGCGTATCTGCCAAGCGGAATTTCTTTCTCTGTCGGTAATGTTAGGTCGGGTATAAGATAATCGCCCTGTCTGGTGTAAGTGATTTCGTTCATTATTTCCACTCCTTTCGGGTTGTTTTCTGCCTATATTATATTGGGTTTGCTTCTCTGGTACAAAGGTGCGATTTGTGCCTTTCTCTGCGATTTGCACATTTCGGATTGTAAGAGAGATTTCTTTGAGAGCCATTTCGGAAATATCGCTCGTGGCAATACCCAGAGCATTGATAGTCGCAGGCGTATTGAAATTGATAATATCCTCAAAATCCTCTCTGCTGAAATACTCACTTGTATCCAGACCGCAACGGCTCATCAGCATAAAAGCAACGCTGTTTGTTACCAAACGCCTGTAACAGACTTCCACATTAAAATCATCTAATTCCTCCAAGAAGCTGTCCTTTGTGAAATCCGTTAGCTGCGAGAAATAATCTTGCAGATTATCCTCAACGGCGTTCTTTGCCGTTTCCATTAAGACAGAAGCGAGGTCGGTGCTTTCCACTTCACCAAACCTGTCGGAGAGCCTTTCAATAACAGCCTGCTCGTATCGCTCATTCATCTGCCATATCGGAACAGGGTGGCTGCCATAATAGCCCTCGTGGGTATCGGAAATATCAAAATAATATTTAAGGGTATTCCTGCGACCTTTCGGGTCGAACACGGCAATACCCTTGCTGTCTTTATTGACCCAACGCTTAAAACGCTTGTTCCAAGTTTCAAGCTCTGCGACAGCGACAGCATTGGGGCGTTGAGCGTATATTAAAAGCTGTTCGTCAAAACGGCATTTATAATTGCGGCAGGCGGCAGACAAAAAGCTCTGCCACACCTGCGGATTTTTCGCAACCGCAACGCCTGTACGCCGATACAGCTCTGTAATTAGCTGATACTTCGCAGTCATTCGACTTACACCTCCTTATCCTGTTAAATTGGATTGTTTCTCCTTATTCATCAGCACCACCGCCAAGAAAAGAAATGACCTTATTCGCTTTGATGCTCTTTTGCAGGTCATTGATTAGGGCAATATCCGCAACCGTGATACCCTGCATAGAGAGAATATCGTCTATAGTCATAGCGGCAATCGCTTTTTCATCGGTAAAGCCTGCGTCCAAGACCTTGTTTAAGACCTTGACCGCTTTCTGATTAACAGCCATATCTCAATCCTCCTTTATCGTTCATAGACTTTTTTCTTTGGAGCTTTTTCCTGCTGCTTGATTTTTGCAAGGGTTTCCTTTGCCCAATCGGGCATACATTCGGGCTTGATTTCGCCAAGTACATCGTACCTTTCCCATCTGGCTCGCTCTCCTGTGGCAAGACAAGTTCCGAACACCGCCTGACCTCTGCCGCCCGTAGCCCCGTGTCCTCCGTCTGCTAATATAAGCTGATAGGCAGGGTGCTGATACTCATAGCGTTTCGGCTCGGAATTGATAACCACCACTTTACCCACGATGCTACGCATACCGTCATCGGGGATACAATGCTCCTTTGTAAACACGGTCTTATCAAAAGGGAATTTGGATAATTCCTCTTTGGTGCGGTCAATCTGCGACTGTACTCGGTCAACAAAAATCTGCATTGCTTCCAGATAATCGTCTGAAGCAACACCCTCTGTCGGCCACGCTGCTGACAGAGGGTTGTGGTAATCGCAGTAGCAGACCATAAAGGGGTGTGGGTCTTTTGTATCAACACCGAACACGACCTCTTTATCTCCGACATAGATGCTCTGGATAATCTCGTAATTACCGAGCATTCTTTTTTCTTTACTCATTCGGTTACTCCTTTCTTTCCTTTTTCTCTTTCTGCTCATCTAAAATCTTGCGGATACATACATCGCAGAAAATAACAGACCCGTCCTTATATCGGGGATAGGGACAGGTCTTGCAGTCATATATCTTTTTATCGCTCACGGTCATCACGGCTTTTCTGCTTTTTAGGCGGCTGATTGTACGGCATACCGCACTCGGTCTTGTAGCGTTCACTCAGCTTATCTCTCGCATCGGAAAGCTCATTGGTATAATAGCCCCAGAAATAATCCGTACCGCCCTTGCAGTACCAGCACACATAAGGGTTAGGGGCTTTCGGGTTATGCCCGATAACGAGTTCTGTACTCCCGATAGTACAGCTCTCTATGATTTCGTAGTTCTGGACAATGCGTTTTTCTTCGTTCATCTGACACCTCATTCCTCTCTGGCATACTGCCGATAAGCCTGCTCCCGTGTTTTACGGAGCTTCTTTACACGGGCGTTTCCTGCAAGTTCTGGGTATTTCGCCTGTAGTTTGCGGCGTGTCCTGCCCACGCTCTCAAAGTTCGGCAGTCCAAGATATTTATACTGAGCCATTACCTCGGCAAAGGGCATAGCTCCTGTATTTTTCAGACAGGAATTACAGACTTTTAGATATAGCAGCATATCATCATTTCTGGCTTCCTCGTCCTTTTGGAGAATAGCTTTGACCTTGCCCTCAATGGTTTTGAGATTTCTCATAGATTACCTCCATAAACAGCAAAGGGCGGCATCTTTCAGCCGCCCCAAAGCTCATCATTTCTTCCTGTTACGGATATTCAGCCATACCGCCGCACCTACGATAAATACCACAAGCACGATGGCGATAATGGTTTTAGCATCCATAGCTTAGTCCTCCTTTTTCTTTCTCTTGAAGCCGACAAAGCCGAGAACGCCTGCACCAATAACGGAAACAGCCGCAAGGCTTACCCATAAGCCGAGGTTAAAATCATCACCCGTTTTCGGGGTATCCCTCAGCTCATTGTGCATCTCAACGATAGTAGTGGCGTCCACCTTGACCGTTGCCTGTTTGTCGGCAGGCAGGATATATCCTGCGGAAATATTATCGCTTACCTCGGATACGGTATAATCGCCAATTCGCAGACCCTCAATGAAGATTTCGCCGTTTTTGTCAGTCTTGAATGTCTGGTCATATCCGTTAGTACCTGTTACACGGAAAGAGAAGCCCTCTACCTTACCGTCAGAGGAAGTCTTTACGATTTTGAGAGAGCCTTTCTGTGCGGCATTGATAAAGCCAACGCCTGCTTCATTCTCTACGATTACGGTCTTGCCGTTTTCCTCAATAGATACGGCATACACATTTTCATCAAGCACGAAGCCTGTCGGGGCAGTTTTCTCACGGACAAGGTATTTTCCGTAGCGGAGTTCTGTCATCTGATAAACACCGCCGTTAAGCTCGGTCATTTCGCCAATCAGCTTGTCAGCTTCTCCAAGCTCACCGTTACCGTCCATATCGGAGTAAACCTCAAATACTGCACCAGAGAGCTTATTGTCGGGATAGTCTTTATCCACCTTAGTCAGCTCAATGTTGCCTTTAATGAAATAGTTGATAAGCTCGATTTCTAAGACCTCATCGACCTCGCTGATTGTTACGGCGATTTCTTCCTCGGAGAGTACAAAACCTGTCGGGCTTTCGATTTCACGGATTACCCAAGTTCCATACGGCACATCGGCAAAAGAAAAACTACCGTCATCAGCCGATGTGGTAGTCTGGATTGCTGTTTCGGTTGTAAATTCCTCTGTGCCTGTCTTAAAGATACCGATGACCGCACCGCCCAGAGCGTTTCCGTCCTCATCGGATTTCTTACCGCTTACAGAGCCGTAAATGATGTCATTCTCAATGGCATCACCGCCATTGGCTGTGATGTGAACGGTAGCCTTTTCCTGTCCTGCATATTCAAAGATAACAGGATATTTCTGGTCGCTCAGAATATATGCGGAGTTCGTAGAAAGCTCCTTAACATAGTAGCTGCCGATAGGAAGGTCTGCTTTGACCTTACCGTTTCCGTTCTCATCAAGGGAGATAATCTCCATAAGACCGTCAGCAGGAATAACCGTACCGTCTGCCGCAGTCAGTTCCTCTGTTGCAAATAAGCCAAAGGTGACATCAAAGATTTCGCCATTCTTGCCGATGCCGTAGGCTTCGTCCACCATAAGGCTCTTGATAATGTCGATTTCTACACGCTGTCTTTCATTATAGAAAGAGGTTGTGGTTTCGGTCACGGCTACATTCTGTCCTGCATACACAAGCTCTACGGCGTGGATTTCTTCATTCAACACCATTCCATACGGAGCTGTGATTTCCTTGACCTCGTATTTACCGAGATAAAGTTCCTTGCTCGTTGCCGTACCGTCCGCACCTGTGGTAACGGTATCAACAACCTCGCCCTTAGAAGCTCTGAGCGTACCGTCCAGAGTATAAATATCCTCGGCTGCGGTAATCTCATAAACTGCACCTACAAGCCCCTGTACCGTATAGACAGGCTGATACAAGCCGCCTGCTTCATTTACGGAGCTGAACACTTCGCCCGACTTTGATACGGTAATCGTACCTTTCTGTGCCATATTGGAGCGTACCACCTCGATTACGGTAATGCCGTTTTCTTCTTCGGAGTTCTCCTGCATCACATCAAAATAGACAGGCTCGGAGTTCAGCACATATCCGTAAGGAGCTTGCACCTCAACCAGAGAATAGCCCTTGCCGTATTCCAATGTCTGCGGCGTGATAAGCTCGCCCTCGGCTGTGGTATAGAAGGTGTCAATGGTCGTCACTTCGGGATAAGTGAAAGTCATTGTCACAAGGTTTCCGTTAGGGTCATAAATCTGGAAGCCTGCACCTGCATACGGGATTGTATTGCCCGTTTCCGCATCTTTCTTGACTACCTTGATATAGCTTGCAAAGTTAGCGTTGTTGATTAAATAACGGTAGGTGTGACCGTCTGCACTAATGAATACATCAAAGTCTGCCATAAGCTCACGACCCTCCCAACCAGAGGTCTGGCGGACGGTGTAGATGCCGTAAGGCATATCCTTTGTCTGAGCAAAGCCGTTTTCATCACAAGTGAGAATACCTCGCTCGGTTTCCTTTGCGACTTCGTAGCTGCCTGCCGATTTGAGGAACACTTCAAAGGTTGCTCCTGCTTCGGGTGTTTCAATCTGGGTTTCTCCATTGTCGGTGTGTTTGATAATGGCGATATTGCCCTTGATGACCTGTTCAGTCACATCGTTTGCGGTAGTGTTAAGCTCTACGGTGTAAAGCTGCGTCTCTGCACCTACCTTGTGGATTGTGTTGTCGAGCAGATACCCCTCGGACGGACTGATTTCTCGAATAGTCCAATCGCTGTCACATACATAATAATCTGTCGTAAACTGACCGTTTTCATCTGTGGTGTAGGTGTCAATGAGTTCTTCGCCTTTATAGATACCGTAAACCGCACCTGCAAGGGAAGCATCGCCCTGTGCCGTGCCTGTTTCCACATCGGATTTTGTCACAGTCACATTGAACTTTTTGAGAATGTTGGTAAAGCTGCGGCTTGTTACCTTATTCCACTCAATAGGGGCTGTCTGGGAAGCAGGAACGACATAGCGTACCGCCGTATCGACTTCCTCAACGGTATAAGGGGTGTTGCCACTGATAAGGACATTTTCAAACTTGGCAACGCCGTTGGCATCGGTCACGGCATATTCATCAACAGGCAAGCCGCTGAGAGAAGTGCCGTAAAGGTGGAATGTTACGCCCTCCACCAGATTGTCCTCGGAAGTCTTGATAATCTCCAAGTCGCCACGCTTCAAGGTGTTGCTGAAAGTGACAACGGAAGTTTTACCACCCACAAGTGTTACGGTCTGGGATTTCTGCGGCTCATAACGGTCAATCGTGTGTTCCGTTACCGTATAGGTCGCAGGGAACAAGCCCTCCACGGAGATAGTACCGTCTGCACCTGTTTTCACGGTCTTACTGAAATTATCGCCCGTAATGGTAAAGGAGATATTTGCCACAACACCGTCCTCGGAAGTCTTTTTAAGGGAAAGCGTACCCGTAGGCGTTTCAATGTTCATATATGCCGCAACGGTATCCACATTTTCAATGCCTGTGATAACATCTTGCAAGTTCGGGTCGCCATAAGCAATGAGCTTTGCACTTGAACTTACAATCGGGATATTGTTTCTTGTGGCGGTAATCCTTACTGTACCACTTACGGCAGATGCGGAGCTGATAGTCAGCTTATTGCCAGATTTGCTTACGCTCACATTCCCGTCAGAACTTGTGAAATTGTATTCGGAAAGAACACCGTTTTTATCTGTTAGGGTAATGTTGTACTTTCCGTCATTATAGGCAAGCTCCTTTGTAATATCGTTTGCACTGCCCGACATAAAGCTCGGAATGGTGTTATATTCACTTAGCATCGAAACAATCTGCTCATAGGCTGTCCTTGCTCCGCTGTTTGCATAATTAGAGCCAAAGTGCAAGTCATATACCGTTCTGCTTGTCTGCTGATAAGAGCCTGTCGCTTCTCGGCAGCCTGTGACAAATTCCCATACAAGGGTCTGTGTCGCAAGCCATTTTTCATCATCACTTCCCGACAAGGCGTTTCTGTTTCCTTGATAGCCATACAGCAATGCAAGTCCGACAGCCTTTCTCTGGTTTGAGGAAAGGGCGTTCCACGCTTCTGAGGAAGCCTTAGTGAGCGTATGACCTGTTTTCAGTGGAACTCCTGGCTCAATGCAGAAGCCTACTTCGCCGTCAATAAACATACGGTACTTATATTCGCCCGTACCTCCTGCGGTATGACCGTTGATTACGGCACTTGAGTTGTACCTCATTGCGTTACCATCGCTGTCATAGGTGTGTTGGAATGCGACTGTTCCGATGTCGCCTGCGGCAAATGCCGTTGTTGCAGGGACTAACGATACAGCCGTGACCGCCGCCATTAAGAGAGCAGCAATCTTTTGAAATAGTTTACGAATTTTCATCGTGTACCTCCTGTAAATTTAGTTTTTTATTTTGCCTAAGACTAAAAAAGCTGCCCATTTACGGACAGCTTAAAATATTTCTTTTCTCGGATAGTCTTGGCAGTATTTAGGGGGTGAGGTGTGGAGAGGGGGAAGCCGAAAATGTGGCTATCCACGCAAACAGGCAGACCTCGCCCTCGGTGTGCGGCTATCTCTCGTGGGCTTTGTTTCGTTGCAGGTGTCGGTTGTAGAACTCCAACGCCTTGACAACAAAATCCGTTTCCTGTCCTCTCGGAACAGTTTTCGGAATGAGCTTGGTTATCCTTTCGTCACGAAAAGCTGGCTTTTCCTTTTGGTTAGGCTTTTCTTCCTCCATAATGGACTGGATAACCTCGTCCGTGAGCTTGCCGTCTTGGTTAAACTTCTTCATTTTGATAGCCTGTGCCAATGACGGGGTTGCATCGTTGTACTCCATAGCTTCAAGCAGAGAGTATTGTTGTTCCTCGGTAAGATATGAGATTTCCACCGCAGGACGGAAAGCGATACGCTGTTCATCAACCATTTGCAGGATTTCGGGTACAAGCTCGGTCAAGCGGATAAAGCGGCGTACTTGTTCGTGGCTATCGCCTGTATCTTTACCTATCTTCGCAGTAGTCAATGCTTGCTTGCCTGATAACTTCTCCACCAGTGGTGTAGAAGTTAAATCAGTACGCTCGCCCTGTCGCTTCATAGCTTCTAACCGCATTTTATAGGCAAAGGCTTTTTCACTCGGAAGAATAACCGTCCTTTGCAGGTTGCTCTCCACCATTATAATAATGGCTTCGTCACGGGTAAGCTCCTTGACCTCACATTTCAGCGTTTCAAGCCCTGCAAGCTCACACGCCTTTTTTCGCCTGTGACCGCTGATAAGCTCATAACGCCCGTCCTCTTTCAAACGGACAGTAGCAGGGGTCATTACACCGTTTCGCTTTACGCTATCGACAAGCTGCCCCATATCCTCATTCATTAAGACCTTGAACGGGTGGTCTGGAAACTCGTCAATCTGGGATATGGGAATATCCCTAATCTTGCTTAACTTTGCTTCCTCACGGCTTTCGTCAGTCTGGAACAGGTCATCGTATGCGGTCAGCTCGATTTTTGTTTCTCTGTTTCTCGCCAATGTCTGCCACCTCCTTTGAGAACTGCTCGTAAGCGGCGGCGGCTTTACCTCTTTTATCGTAGGCAAAAATGCTTTTGCCTGCTGCAGAAGCGTCCACAACGCTAATTGCAAAAGGTATCTGTGCATCAAACACTTTGATTTTCTGTCCGTATGCACTTTTGATTGATGCGGTAACTTCCTTACTGCTGTTTGTGCGTGGCATTACCATAGTCATCAATATACCGTCTATCCGTAGCTTGGGGTTGATTTGCCGCCTTACTTTTGATACTGAGCGTAGCAACTGCTCCAGACCTTTCGCAGAAAAGAAATGCGGTTGTGTCGGAATAATCACGCTGTCAGCCGCCGCCATAGCGTTGATAGGAAACATTCCAAGCGAAGGCATACAATCAATAAGCACATAATCGTAATTCATTTTTACCTTGTCTATAAAGGTTTTCAGAACACGCTCACGGTTTTTGGCATTGATGATTTCCGCTTCGTAACCTGCTAATTCAATGGTAGAGGGTAACAGGTCAACGCCCTCAACGCTGTGAAGGATACATTGTTCAGCATCAAAGGGCTTTTCATCAATAATATCCTCTATGATATTGGGGAGCGTAATGGGCAGAGTTTCTGGTCTGGTGTAGCCGAGCGACATCGTTACATTTGCCTGTGCATCGGCATCAATGAGCAAGACCTTTTTGCCTTGCTTTGCCAGACCTACACCCAGATTGACCGTTGTTGTGGATTTTCCAACGCCGCCTTTCTGGTTTATCAGAGCAATCACATTGCAGTTTGACATAGATGCGTCCTCCTTTCGCATAGATTTAGCCACTTTGTCAAGGTGGCTATGTAATTGTAAAAGAACGCAAAAAAGCCGCCTACTCTTATGGAAATAAGAATAAGCGGCTCTGTATCGGTGTGCCTTAGACATATTCGATTTTCATTTTCTTAATGGGAGCGTTTGCAACTTTGAAGATAAGCTCGTCAATGCAGTCCGTATATCTGCCTTGCTGTATAAGAGCGTTTTTCAGCTCCACAAGGCTATGTAATATAATCTTTCTTTCGTGGCTATCCACATACAGATGATTTATTTTCTCTCTCATAATCTCGACCTCCTTGTACTCATTATATATAGTAATGGAAAAAAGAACAAATCTACAAAGAGGTAAAAAAATAAGCGTACCACTATTTCTAATGATACGCTTATTGTAATTTAGTTTTTAATCAAGGTCGATAAGCACCCTTGCGGTTGTATCTCTCCATTGATTTTTTCTTAAATACTGTCCGTTAGCCTTTCGATAGGCTTCAGCTTCCTTGAAACCAAGCGGTAATTCAAAGGAAAGAGAACTCCTACCTATTTGCGATAGCTGCCTGAGCAGCAGCAAGACGAGCAATCGGAACACGGAACGGTGAACATGATACATAGTCAAGACCAATCTTGTGGCAGAACTCAACAGAAGAAGGATCGCCGCCGTGCTCACCGCAGATACCAACATGGAGCTTGTTGTTTACAGGCTTACCGAGTTTGATAGCTGTTTCCATGAGCTTGCCAACGCCTGTCTGGTCAAGCTTAGCGAACGGATCGTTCTCGAAGATCTTAGCATCATAGTAAGCGTTGAGGAACTTACCTGCGTCATCTCTTGAGAAGCCGTATGTCATCTGTGTAAGGTCGTTAGTACCGAAGCAGAAGAAGTCAGCTTCCTTAGCAATCTCATCAGCTGTAAGAGCAGCTCTTGGGATTTCGATCATTGTACCAACTTCGTACTTGAGGTCGATGCCTGCAGCAGCGATTTCAGCGTCAGCTGTTTCAACAACAACCTTCTTAACGAACTTGAGTTCCTTAACATCGCATACGAGCGGAATCATGATTTCAGGCTCAACTGTCCAGTCTGCGTGTGCCTTCTGAACATTGATAGCAGCACGGATAACTGCCTTTGTCTGCATCTTTGCAATTTCAGGATATGTTACTGCAAGACGGCAACCACGGTGACCCATCATTGGGTTGAACTCGTGGAGTGAAGCGATGATTGTCTTAATGTCTTCAACGCTCTTACCCTGAGCAGCTGCGAGCTTCTCAATGTCAGCTTCCTCTGTAGGAACGAACTCGTGAAGCGGCGGATCAAGGAATCTGATTGTTACAGGATTGCCTTCGAGTGCCTCATAAAGAGCCTCAAAGTCGCCCTGCTGATAAGGAAGAATCTTGTCAAGAGCAGCTTCTCTTTCTTCAACTGTATCTGAGCAGATCATCTCTCTGAATGCAGCGATTCTGTCCTCTTCAAAGAACATATGCTCTGTACGGCAAAGACCGATACCTTCAGCACCGAGCTCACGAGCCTTCTTAGCGTCAGCAGGTGTATCAGCGTTTGTTCTAACCTTAAGAGTTCTGTACTTGTCAGCCCAAGCCATGATTCTGCCGAACTCACCTGCGATTGTAGCGTCAACTGTTGGGATAACGCCGTCGTAGATGTTACCTGTAGAACCGTCGATTGAAATGTAGTCACCTTCGTGGAATTCCTTGCCTGCGAGTGTGAACTTCTTGTTAGCCTCGTCCATTGCGATGTCGCCGCAACCTGATACACAGCATGTACCCATACCACGAGCAACAACGGCAGCGTGTGATGTCATACCGCCACGAACTGTGAGGATACCCTGTGAAGCCTTCATACCTGTGATGTCCTCAGGTGAAGTTTCAAGACGAACGAGAACAACCTTTTCGCCGTTAGCGTTCCAGTTTTCAGCATCTTCGGCTGTGAATACGATCTTACCGCAAGCAGCACCAGGAGAAGCGCCGAGGCCCTTACCGATTGGTGTAGCAGCCTTAAGAGCAGCAGCATCGAACTGTGGGTGAAGAAGTGTGTCAAGGTTACGAGGATCGATCATTGCAACAGCTTCTTCTTCTGTTCTCATGCCCTCGTCAACGAGGTCACAAGCAATTTTAAGAGCAGCCTGAGCTGTTCTCTTACCGTTTCTTGTCTGGAGCATATAGAGCTTCTTGTTTTCAACAGTAAACTCCATGTCCTGCATATCTCTGTAGTGGTTTTCGAGTGTCTGACAAACATTCTGGAACTGCTCGAAAGCTTCCGGGAACTCTTCAGCCATCTTAGCGATTGGCATAGGAGTACGAACACCTGCAACTACGTCTTCGCCCTGTGCGTTGATGAGGAACTCACCCATGAGCTTCTTCTCACCTGTAGCAGGATCTCTTGTAAATGCAACACCTGTACCGCAATCGTCACCCATGTTACCGAATGCCATTGACTGTACGTTAACTGCAGTACCCCATGAATAAGGGATATCGTTGTCACGACGGTAAACGTTTGCACGAGGGTTGTCCCATGAACGGAATACAGCCTTAACTGCGCCCATGAGCTGTTCCTTAGGATCGTCAGGGAAGTCCTGACCGATTTTCTCTTTGTATTCAGCCTTAAACTGGCCTGCGAGCTCCTTAAGATCGTCAGCTGTAAGCTCTACATCATAAGTAACGCCTCTCTCAGCCTTCATCTTGTCGATGAGCTCTTCAAAATATTTCTTACCTACTTCCATAACTACATCGGAATACATCTGAATGAATCTTCTGTAGCAGTCCCAAGCCCAACGAGGATTGTTTGACTTCTTAGCGATTACTTCAACAACATCTTCGTTAAGACCGAGGTTAAGGATTGTATCCATCATACCCGGCATTGAAGCACGAGCACCTGAACGAACTGAAACGAGGAGGGGGTTCTCCTTGTCGCCGAACTTCTTGCCTGTGATCTCTTCCATCTTTACGATGTACTCGTTGATCTGACCCTGAATTTCAGCGTTGATTTCTCTGCCGTCCTCATAATACTGAGTACAAGCTTCTGTTGTAATTGTGAAGCCCTGTGGAACGGGAAGTCCAAGACCTGTCATTTCTGCAAGGTTGGCACCCTTACCGCCGAGGAGCTCACGCATGTTAGCATTACCTTCTGTAAAAAGGTAAACCCATTTGTTTGCCATAACTGGTAATCCTCCTAAAAATAAATTAAGATATACGGCTGTGGCAGACTTACCCCTTGGTAAAACCTGCCTGCTTGTATAAGCCTATCGAATATTATAACAAACTTTGGTCAAAATAGCTATATTTTTTTCAAACTTTTTTCTTATAAAAAACAGGTTTTATTTTCGTCAATATTGTATAAATCGTTTAAAATGCCTTTTTTTGCCCGATTTTTGTAATTTTCTCTTGAAATTTGTGATTTTTGTGAGATAATATTATGGTATGAACGAGTGCCTTGTGACAGGACTGTCTGCATCTTTGTTGTTTTGTCACAGATAAAAGGAGAAAAAATGAAGAATTGTGCCGTTATCCTCGCAGGCGGCGAGGGCAAAAGAATGAAATCCGACAAACCGAAAACATTGTCGGAGGTGCTCGGCAGACCGATGCTCTGCTGGGTTATGTCGGCTTTAAGGAAAGCCGGTATTGACGACATCTGTGTTGTCAAGGGCTTTAAAAAAGAGTGTGTCGAAGAGTATCTTTCAACCCTCGATTTTTCCGTTGAAAGCGTGTTTCAGGCTGAAAGACTCGGAACAGGTCACGCTGTGATGATGGCAAAGGATTTCCTTAAAAAGCACAGCGGCAATGTTGTTATTCTCAACGGCGACGCTCCGTTTATGGACAGCAAGACTATTGAGGATTCTCTGAAGGCTCATATTGAGAACGATTGTGCCGCAACGGTTATTTCCGCAAAGGTTGACGATCCGACAGGTTACGGCAGAATTGTTCGTGACGAAAACGGTAATCTGCGTGCAATTGTTGAGCAGAAAGACGCTGATGAGGAAACTCTCAAAATAAATGAAGTAAACTCGGGCGGTTTCTGGTTTGATTGTCAGCTTCTTCTTTCGGTTCTCGACAGAATCAAGTCGGATAACAGCGCAAAGGAATATTATCTTCCCGACGCAATCAAGCTTTTGCTTGAGGACGGAAGAAAGGTCGGAGCATTCACGGCTCAGTGCAGTGATACGGTTCTGGGCGCAAACGATCCGGCTCAGCTTGAACAGCTTAACGAAATTGCAAGGGCAAAGGGTTACAGCTGTTAATTGCTCGGTTAATCATTGGTAAACATATACTACACACATTAAAATTCAAAGGAGTTATTGCAATGAATTTTCACGGTAAGGACATTAAAATTTTCACCGGCAGTTCAAATGTTGATGTAGCTCAGGGAATTGCAGGCTGTCTCGGTCTGCCGCTTGGTAAGAGTGACTGTACACAGTTCTCAGACGGCGAAATCTCTGTTTCTCTTCACGAATCTGTTCGTGGCAGCGACTGCTTTATTGTTCAGTCAACCTGTGCTCCCGTCAACGACAATCTTATGGAAATGCTCATAATGATTGATGCCATGAAGCGTGCATCTGCTGCAAGAATCACAGTTGTTATGCCATACTTCGGCTATGCAAGACAGGACAGAAAAGCTAAGGCAAGAGATCCGATCTCGGCTAAGCTTTGTGCAGACATCATCACCTGTGCAGGTGCTGACCGTGTGCTTACAATGGATCTTCACGCAAATCAGATTCAGGGCTTCTTCAACATTCCTGTTGACCACCTTCAGGGCGCATCACTTCTCGCAAACCATATGAGAGAGAAAATCGGCGGCAAAAATGATGATTATATCGTTGTTTCTCCTGACCTCGGTTCTGTAACTCGTTCAAGAAACTTTGCATCAAAAATCGGCACAGGTCTTGCTATTATCGACAAGAGAAGACCAAAGGCTAATGTTTGTGAGGTTATGAACATCATCGGTGACGCAAAGGGTAAGAAGGTTATCCTCGTTGACGATATGATTGACACAGCAGGTACTCTCTGCAACGCTGCCAACGCTATCGTTGAAAAGGGCGGTGCAACAGAGGTTTACGCTTGCGCTACTCACGCAGTTCTTTCAGGTCCTGCAATCGAGAGAATCCAGAACAGCGCAATCAAAGAAGTTGTTCTTCTTGACACAATTCCTGTTCCGAAGGAAAAGATGATTGACAAGTTCACAATTCTTCCTGTTGCTCCTACATTTGCAGAGGCTATCGCAAGAATCTACAACGACAAGCCGTTCACAGCCGCTTTCGGTTGATAAGCGAACAATTTAATTATGTAATTAACAGGCGGGTTTTAACTAACCCGCCGTTTCGCTGTTTTACTGCAAATTTTTCAGGAATAAAACGGTACAATATGTGAGGGTGATTTAATTTTGTTTGGTATAGTTTACAGCTCAGATTCAGATAACAAAATAATGAACAGCTTTGTCGATGAGTACGAAGTGTGGTGCAATGAGGGCAAAAATCCGGATATTGCGTCAATCGACCTCGACTTTGCGCTTGACCTGCAGAAGAAAAGACTTGACGACAAGGGTGTAAGGATTCAGACCGCTTTTACCGATAAGGAAACGGTGAAGGATGAAACTCCGGTAAATGCTTGTACTGCCTACGATATGGGCGAATGTAAGAGTAACATTGCGACAAAGACTTATGAGGTCACGGAGAAATACTTTAAAGACGGAAAGAAAAAGAAAAAAATCAAGGACAGATTTTTCTTCTACACAATGATTACAAGGCTTGAAAACCAAAATTCCGAGGTTGCGTGTTCGTGTCCGAACTGCGGTGCGGTAAGCAGCGTAAGAGAGCTTCTCAACGGTTGTAAAAACTGCAAAACTCGCTTTATTATGGACGATTTGTTCCCGAAGGTTACAAACTTCTACTTTGTAAAAACCTATTCGCTTGCGAACAAGTCAACGAAAAAAGTGCTTGCTCCGTACCTTCTCGGCGGAATTGCCGCCGTTGCGGCATTTACGGTATGGGTGGTTGTAAAGGACGGAACTTTTGATCCCGCAACCGCAAATATGGTCTATGAAATCGGCATAAGAGCAATCCCCGTACTGCTCGGCGGACTTTTGGCGGGGTACCTTGCATGGGCATTAAAAACGCTTTTCGGACTTTTTGTCGGTGCGGCAAAGAGCATTCCTATGATAGGTCCGCACTTCAATTGTCAGAAAAGACTTCCGTGGCTTATGAAAGAGGTTAATCCCAACTTCTCATATGAATACTTTATCGGCAAGGTGCTTGCTTTGCTCAAGATTATGATTTTCAGCGATGATTACACAAACCTCGCAGTCTATGAGGGCAATCCGATGAAAAATCCTTTCGGAGATATTGTTGACATCAAGTACAGAGGAGTGTCAAAGCTTAATTCATTCAATGTCACAAACGGCTGTTGCTATGTTGATATGACCGTTTACGCAACAACCGTGAAGAACAAAAATTCTTCATTTAGGGTTAAAAACGAAAAGTTCAGACTTACCGTTTGCAGAAGTGTGAACGCCATGGATGACGGAGTTTTCACAATGAAAAAAGTAACCTGTAAAAGCTGCGGTGCAAGCTTTGACGCAACAAGAGAACGCAACTGTCCGTATTGCGGAAATCCTTATCATCTCGGCAACGATGATTGGGTTGTTGTAAGCTTCGGAAAAGGTTAATTTAAATTTCAGAATACATATAATATAAATAAGAGGAAAACGGATATGTTCGGAAAAAACAAATCAACGGGTCCGATTGAGTACATTGTAGTGGGACTCGGCAACCCCGACAGAAAATACGAAAACACTCGTCACAACGCAGGCTGGCTTGCAATTGACCGCATTGCCGACAGGCTCGGTTGTGATGTGAACAAGATAAAATACAAAAGCTTTATCGGCACTTGCACTGTAAACGGCGCAAAAGTTATGCTGATGAAACCCACAACATATATGAACAACAGCGGTCAGGCAGTTGTTGAGGCGATGAACTTCTATAAAATTCCGCCCGAAAATGTCATTGTAATTTTTGATGACATTTCGCTTGATGTCGGAAAAATGCGTATCCGTTCAAAGGGCAGTGACGGCGGTCAAAGGGGAATGCGCAGTATAATCTATCTCAGCGGAAGCGATAAATTTCCTCGCATCAAGGTTGGCATAGGCGCAAAGCCAAATCCCGACTGGGACCTTGCCGACTGGGTGCTTTCAAAGTTCACTCCCGATGAAATGAAAAAGCTTGATGAAATTTTTGACAATGCCGAAAAAGCAATCGAGCTGATTATTGACGGCAAAACCGACCGTGCTATGAATTTGTTCAACTGAAAAGGGACAAAGAAATGAATAATCTCAACTTTCTTGTTGATGTCCTCAAAGAGTCACCCGTTTTCAAAACGCTTGAAAAGAATGTCAAGCCGGGCAGAACAGTCTGTGCTTCGGGACTTTCAACAATTAACAAATCAAATATCATCTATGCGCTGTGCCGCCTCAAGGGTGTCACGGCATTTTGTCTTGCCTCCGATGAAAAAGAGGCGCAAACTTTGTGCAACGACCTTTCGTGCATGGGACTTCGTGCCTATGTTTATCCTGTGCGTGACTTCAACTTTCTTGACTTTCAGAGCCGTTCGCACGAGTACGAGCACGCAAGACTTAAAGTTTTGCTCAAGTTTATCAATCATGAATGCGATGTTGCAATTGCGTGTGTTGATGCGGCGGCACAGCTTACCGTTCCGAGAAATGTGCTTGAACAGTCGGTTATTGAATTTGAAGAGGGTAGGGAGCTCTCGCTTGAAAAGGCGACAAAGGCACTTACTCTGCTCGGCTACGAACGCTTTGATGCGGTAGAGGGCAGCGGTCAGTTTTCGCTGAGAGGCGGTATTCTCGACTTCTTTATGCCCGACAGCGACTATCCCGTGAGATGTGAATTTTGGGGCGATGAAATTACCGACCTCAGCTATTTTGACATTGAAACACAGAGAAGATTTAAAAAGGCTGACAAAATTACGCTTTCACCCTCAACCGAAATCGTAATTGAGGACAGAGCCGCCCTTGCAGATAAAATTGAACACAAGGCAAAGCTCCTCCGTTCCAAGAACAGCGCCAAAGCCAAGGAAAAACTTTTTTCAGAGGCAGAGCTTATCCGCAGCGGTGCAATGATTGCCAATGCGGACAAATTTATCAATCAGATTTACGATACACCCGAGTCGCTTTTTGATTATCTCGACAGAAACACCCTCGTTTTTGCATCCGAATTTACTGCAATTCAGGAACGGGGAAAGTCAATGGACTTTATCAGCAATGAAACCCTTATGCAGGGCTTTGAGGACGGAACTCTTTGCAGAGGTTTTGACCGCTTTGCGCTCACATTCAACGAATGTACCGAGTTTTTGCAAAGTCACGGAACAATCGTGCTTGAAAACTTTGTTCACGGAAGTATGCCTATCAAGCTGTCGGAAATCATCAGCTTTTCAACAAAACAGCTCTCGGCATGGGGCGGTTCGTATAAACAGCTAAAAGAAGATGTAGACGGACTTTTTACCCCCGAAAGCAAGGGCGTTATCTTTGCAGGAACAGAAAGAGCCGCCAAAAATCTTTGTGACACCTTTAACGCAGACGGCATAAACGCTGTTTACAGCGAGGGTGCGGATAAGATTTCAAAGGGCGAACTGCTTGTTATGCAGGGTGCATTGAGTGCGGGCTTTGAATATCCGTCACAAAAGTTTTTTGCAATAACCTACAGTCAGGTTTCGTACCGTCCCGAAAAGTCCAAAAAGAAGAAGAAAAAGACGGGACAGGAAATTTACAGCCTTTCCGAACTTGCCCCCGGTGATTATGTTGTACACAATGTTCACGGTATCGGTGTGTTCGGCGGTATAAGAAAAATTGATACTCACGGAGTTATAAAGGACTATATCAAGATTGACTACGCAAAGGGCGATGTGCTTTATGTGCCTGTCACACAGCTTGATATGGTTGCAAAATATATAGGTCCGAAAGAGGATTCAAGGGTTAAGCTTAACCGACTCGGTTCGGGCGACTGGCAAAAGGCAAAGGCAAGGGTTAAAACCTCTGTCAAGGACATTGCCAAGGAGCTTATTGAGCTTTACTCACAGCGTATGAAAGCCAAGGGCTATGCCTTTTCGGCTGATAACGAGTGGCAGAGAGATTTTGAACTCAGCTTTGAATATGACGAAACTCCAGACCAGCTGCGTTGTTGTGAGGAAATCAAGCATGATATGATGCGTTCGTCGCCGATGGACAGACTTCTCTGCGGTGATGTCGGATTCGGCAAAACAGAGGTTGCACTCCGTGCCGCTTTTAAGTGTATTGCAGATTCAAAGCAATGCGCATTGCTCTGCCCCACAACAATCCTCGCATGGCAGCATTATCAGACGGTAATCAAGCGTTTTGAGGGCTATCCCGTTCGTGTGGAACTGCTTTCAAGATTCCGTACAGCAAAACAGCAGAAAGAAATTCTCCAAAAGCTAAAGCGAGGAGAAATTGATATGATTGTCGGAACTCACAGACTTGTGCAGAAGGATGTTGAATTCCGTGACCTCGGACTTGCAATCATAGATGAGGAACAGCGTTTCGGTGTTGCTCAAAAGGAGAGGTTCAAGGAACTGTGCAAAAATGTCGATGTGCTTACGCTCTCGGCTACTCCTATTCCGAGAACCCTCAATATGGCGATGAGCGGTCTGCGTGATATGAGCGTTATCGAAGAAGCGCCGACAAACCGTCAGCCTGTTCAGACCTATGTGCTTGAACACGATGATGCGGTTATCAACGAGGCAATCCGCCGTGAGCTCCGCCGTGGCGGTCAGGTGTTCTATCTTCACAACAATGTTGAAACAATTTCTTCATGTGCCGCAAAAATTCAGGAGGCTGTTCCCGAGGCAAAAATCGCAATCGGTCACGGCAAAATGAAAGAGGGCGAGCTCAGCGAAGTTTGGCGACAGATGCTTGAACAGGAGATCGATGTGCTTGTCTGCACGACAATTATCGAAACGGGTGTCGATTTGCCGAATGCCAACACCCTTATTATAGAAAATGCCGACTGTATGGGACTTTCACAGTTGCATCAGCTCAGAGGCCGTGTGGGCAGAAGTTCACGAAGGGCATATGCCTACTTTACCTTCAGACGGAACAAGGTTCTCACGGAGATTCAGCAGAAAAGGCTTGCCGCAATCAGGGAATTTACAGAATTCGGCAGCGGCTTCCGCATTGCAATGCGTGACCTTGAACTGCGAGGTGCGGGCAATATTATGGGCGCACAGCAGCATGGGCATATGGAATCGGTCGGTTACGATATGTACCTCAAGCTTCTTGATGAGGCAGTAAGCGAGGAAAAGGGCGAGCAGAATGTCACAAAAGACCTCGACTGTCTTATTGATATTTCGGTTGACGCTCATATTCCCGAAAGCTATGTTGAAAGTCTTACACTTCGCCTTGATGTTTACCGCAGAATTGCCGATATCCGCAGTAATGAGGACGCAGATGATGTTATTGACGAGCTGCAGGACAGATTCGGCAAGATTCCGAACTCGGTTCTCGGACTTATCGACATTGCCCTTGTGCGTAACAAGGCTTACTCAATGGGTATTTACGAAATCAGACAGAACGGCACGACACTCATGCTCTTTGTAAACGAACTCAAATCCCCTCAGGTTGCCGACTTGCTCATTGCTTTGGGCGGAAAGGCAAAGCTTGTTGCCGGAGCAAAACCGTGCGTTGCGGTTGAGTGCAAAAACAGTTCCGCTCCGCTTGAAATCCTCACCAAAATTTTTGGTGTACAGTAATTTTACGGTATGAAGCCGTAATTTGTTAAGAAAAAACCTCCCGAAACTACAAAAATGCTGTTTTTCGGTGGAAATTCTCAACAAAATTTTATAAAAATGTAGACAATGACGATTTTTTTGTGTATAATCGTAAGGTACATTATCCTGTGAAAGTGTGTTTGCAGGACACTTTGCATTTAATTTTTCAAAAGGACGGTAAAAAACTATGAAGCCTAATATCAAGGTTGGTTCATTTTTACTTGCAATTGTTATGATGTTCTCAGTTTTTGCAATTGCAGGTTGTACACCCACAACTCTAAACAAAGAATGGTCGTATAAGACAAGCGATAACGAGCTTGCCATCGGCGTTTATATCTACTCACTCAATGCAGCTTACAGTCAGGCTGAGTCATTTGCTAAAAAGCTTGACGATTATGATTCGACATCTGACAAGTGGCTTGATGAAAAAATCAAGGACGATGACGGCAACGAGCAGGTTGCAAGAGAGTGGATTAAAGATCAGGCTAAGAAAATGTGCCTCAGCTACCTCGTAGTTGACGAACAGCTTAAAAAGGAAAATGTAAACATCGGTCAGGCAACTCTTGACTCCGCAACAAGTCAGGCTGAATCATACTGGAATGTCGGCCCGTATGCGTCACAGGGTTATGTAATGCCGATGAAGAAGCAGTATGAAAAGTACGGCGTTTCACTCGACAGCTTTGCATACTGCACAACTCTCTACAACACAAAGTATGAGGCTCTCTTCAAAGCAGTTTACGGCAAGGGCGGTTCAAAGGAAGTTTCCGACGCCGACCTTACAAAGTATTTCAAGGAAAACTATACGGACTACTCATATCTTCCCGTGAACCTTTATACATCAACAAAAGATGAGGCAGGTTCATCAAAGAATGTTGCAATGAGCGACAAGGAAATCAAGAAGGTTGAGGATCAGCTTAACGGCTACAAGAATGACCTTAACAAGGGCGGTTCTTTTGATGATGTTATTGCATCATACAAGAAGTCAAGCGGTTCGGGAACAGATTCTTCTGTTTCAAATGTAGAAGTTCTCGACAAGAGCTCAATCGGTG
>ENA-UEQP01000364-UEQP01000364.1-human-gut-metagenome-genome-assembly--contig:-NODE-364-length-52598-cov-5.265608_pt1 | contig 52598 bp, 50 predicted proteins | sample MGYA00242951_ERZ507951 | MGnify/ENA primary metagenome ERZ507951 (study PRJEB26167, sample SAMN06115539) | human gut metagenome | host: Homo sapiens | place: China:Shanxi | collected 2015-11-18...
TGTTATACTGGTAGGAGACCTCCTTTGCCCCATTGTAATTGATTTTCTTCACCAAATCAAGGGCGGTGTAGGAATACTGGGTCACATAGCCATCCGCATCGGTCTTGGAGACCAGATTGCCGTTGCCGTCGTAGACATAAACGGTACTGTCGCCAAGCGCGTTGATCTCTTTCGTGACCAAATTCCGACCATCGTACTCATACAGCGTGATCTCGTGGGAGTCCACGCCATTGAGGGCATCCACACGGTGGAGGTCGGTGGAAATGAGCTGGTCATTTTTATTGTAGGTAAATACGGACTCCGTGCCCAGTGCATCGATGGTCTTTACAATATTTCCATTGCCATCATAGACATACCGGGTGGCATTGCCGTTGCGGTCCTTGACCTGCACGATGCGGTCTGTGGCATCATAGGTGAAGAACTGCGTATTGCCACGGCGGTCTTTCACACTGGTAACCCGATTCAGGGCGTCATAGGTATAGGTCACGGTGCCGGCAGCATCCGTCATGGAGGTGAGGTTGCCATTGGCATCGTAGGCATAGCTGGTCACAACACCCCTGGCATTGGTCTCGCTCTTGACATTGCCTGCCAGATCATAGGTAAATGTGGTCGCATTGCCCTTGGCATCGGTAACCTTGATGACCCGATCCCGGCTGTCGTACTCAAAGCCGGTAACATTACCCAGAGCATCCGTCATGGAGATCAGGCGCCCATCCGCGTCATAGGCATAGGCGGTCTCCGCACCCTCTTCATTCACGGACTTTACCATACGACCATCTGCGTCATAGGTATTGTATGCGGTATTGCCTTCGGCATTGGTGCTGGAGATTGCTCGGTTCAGTCCATCGTAGGTATAGCGGGTGGTATTGCCGTTACCGTCAGTAGAGGCAACCGTATTTCCCTCGTTATCATACTGGAAGGAGAAGGTATAGCCCTCCGCGTTGGTATAACTGGCAAGACGATCCAGCGCATCATAGACATAAGTAGTGGCATTTCCTTCGGCATCGACAGCCTTGACAATGTTCCCGTTATGATCGTACTCCGCGCGGGTCACGCCGCCATTGGCGTCCGTAACGGCAACAGCGCGGCCAAGCGCATCATAGGAATAGCCGGTCGTATTGCCGTTGGCGTCTGTAACCGAGGTTATATTTCCTGTTTCGTCGTAGCGATAGGTTGTGCCCCCGCCCAGAGCATCGGTAACAGAAGTCACATTGCCGACAGCGTCATAGGCGTATGCCGTTTTGCCGCCCATGGCGTCCGTCATCTCGATCAGTCTGCCGTTGGCATCGTAGGCATAGGAGATCACGCCGCCCAGTTCATCGGTGGCAGTCAAAACCTGACCGTTGGCATCATAGGTGTAGGCAACAAAGCCGCCATCCGCGTAGGTGATCTTTGTGGCGCGACCCAGCACATCATATTCGTAGCCGGTCACGTGGCCCAGCGCATCCGCCGAGGATATCTGACGCCCCAGCGCGTCATAAGTGCTGGAAGTCTCCGCGCCCATGGCAGAGGTGGTCTTGGTCATCTGACCGTTAGCGTCATAGGTGTAGGAGGTCGTGCTGCCCTCAGCATCTTCCATGCGGATCAAACGGTTCTCCGCGTCGTAAGCATAGCGGGTGGTGTGGCCGTTGCGATCCGTAGTGGCGGTCAGGTTGCCGTTGGCATCGTATTCGCTGACGGTGCTCTTGCCGAGTGCGTCGGTGATCTTTGTAAGGTTGCCGACGCCGTCATAGGTATATTGGGTGGTATTGCCGTTGGCATCCTTGACGGAGGCAGTACGTCCAACGCTGTTGTACTCGGTAGAACTGACGCCGCCGACAGGATCGGTGGTGGAAACCAGTTGACCGTTCCGATCATAAGCATAGCGCCAGGTATTGCCGCGGGCATCGGTCATGGAAACAATACGGCCATCAGCATCGTAGGTATAGCGGGTGACCGCTTCGTTGGCGTCTGTTGCTGTGGTCAGATTTCCGCTGTCATCATAGGTATAGCGGGTCACATTGCCCAGCGGATCGGTGATAGAGGTCACGTTGTTCTGCGCGTCACGGGTAAAGGTGGTGACATGGCCCATGCGGTCGCTTTCGCTGATGTTGAAGCCGTTGCCATCCACCGTGTAGGTCTGCTCGCTGCCATCGGCGCCGATGACCTTCACCAGTTTGCCGGCCTCGGTATACTCATAGGAAGTGACTGACCCCATGGCGTCGGTGACTGTGATCAGGCGGCCCTGCCCGTCATAAATATAGGCGGTCACATTGCCCAGCGGGTCTGTCATGGACGTGCAGTTACCCTGAGCGTCATAGGTGTAGGTCGTCTGCGCGCCAAGCGCATCCGCTGCGGAAGTGAGATTGCCGTCGGCATCATAGACATAGGAGCGGGTCATACCGCGGCCATCGGTAGCGGAAGTCATATTGCCCTGATGGTCGTAGGTATAGTAGCTCGTATTCCCGTTGCGGTCACGGATCATGGTCGGCATCCGGTTGCTGTCGTACTCGAACCGCTCATAAGTGCCGTCGGCGTAAGTGATTTTGGCTTTGTTGCCCGCGGCATCATAGGCATAGGATGTGCGGTTGCCTTCACGATCCGTCCGGCTGGTAACCTGATTGAGATCGTTATAGGTCACCGTCTGGCTGCCGCTGGCATCTGTAGACTTGGTGATCCGGCCCTGCTCATCAAACCAGATCTCATGGAAATAGCCGTCCTCGCCGGTGCAGGTGTTGTGCCGCCCATCGAAATCGTAGGTAAAATCAAAGGTGCCGAAGTTTACGGCATACTGATGGACTACACGGCCCTGTGCGTCATATTCATTCTCTACATAGATCTCACCCTTGAGATTCTGAACAGAACTGAGATACCCGTTGCCGTCATACGCATAGCGCAGGCTGTCTCCATCAGGGTTTTCCACTTCAGTCAGGAGGCCGCCGTCATAGGACAGATGGATGCTGCGCCCTACGCTGTCCGTCACCGCAGCGATATTGTCGCCGCTGTAGGAGAACGTAAAGCTGCCGGCGCCGTTGGACACGCTCCGGAGCTTGTCACCGTCATATTGGAAGGACAGCGTATTCCCACTAAGATAGACGATGCTCAGAATACGGCCGCTGTTGTCGAAGCGGTAGATCGTCCCCGCCTTATCCGTCATGGCGTAACCGCTGCCTGTCTGCACCAGCGAGTAATCACCGCAGGCGTCAAAGCTGCCGTCAAAACCGATTGGGAAATAAAGCGTAACGGCTCTCGGCAAATGGGCAATCACGGAGCGGCCGTCAAACTCCAGCGCATAGGAGAAGTTGGACGTCCAGCCGCCGCCAAGCCCGTAATTTTCATCCGCGTGGACAGATTCGTAGTAACGTGTAAATTCCAGATCATCCTTGCCGTACAGCGCAAGGTCACGGTAATTCCATGTAAAACTGCCGCTGAGCAGATCCACAGGGTCGCCGCTGCAGGCCAGTTCATCCCGAATTGCGATCAGATCATCCCAGGAATTGATCATCTCGAAGGTGTCAATGGCCTCACCTTTCTCCGGCACATCAAAGCCAAGAAAGCTGTTGTAGATCGCTGTCCGGGGCGTGCAGGGCTGCATGACGATGACGTAGCGGCCACCGCTGGAAATACGGGTGAGGCTGCCGCTGTCATCCCTGTAGCTGCCGTCCCACAGGACTATATTCTGGATGGTGTTTTCACTTTCTTCGGCAGCATCCGTCAAGCTGAAGAAAGCGTGTGCGCTGGGCAGAACAGAACTTTCCGGCAGATAGTCGATCTCCTCATTGATCTCCGGTTCCACGTCCGAAACAGCTTCGACAGGTTTTTCTGCAGAAGGCTCGTCCTCAATCGCTGTCACCGGCACATCTGCCTTATCCGTTTCCACCGCCTCCGAATCCACCGTATCCGCATCGGCAGGTGTCGTGTCCGCATCATCTTCCAATGGTTCCGCATTTGCAGAGGGAGCAAAGGACTCCTCTATCGCCGTTGCAGACTCCGTATCCGTTGTCAGGCTTTCCTCAGAAGCCCCATCCTCCGATGTCTCATTGGCAGGAGATTTTTCCGTATCCATTGCTTCATCGTTGATGTCAGCGGGCAAATTTGCTTCCGGATTTGGAGCATCTAGATTTTCCGAGGGGAGCAGAGCGTCTGTCTCTGCCATATCTTCCGGGGCAGGGAGCTCATCAAGGCTCACCGTTGCAGCCGCATCGTCCAGTCCGGCGAGGCGATTGCCCTCAAAGCCAAAAGCGTAGAAATCCTCAATCACTTTCGGCTGACGCTTCCCGCGGATCGTCTGATAGACGATATTCAGCCACTCATCTTCATCGATAGGCGAATAGCCCACCTGCTCCGCCGTATAAATGTCATCCCCCTCCTGAAGCGGGACAATATTTTCCTGCACCGGAACGCCCACCAGTACGCCCAGTCGGCGGCCAAGGAACTCCTCGCTCTGGAGTTTTCCGTGTCCATCCGCATCATCCTCCGGCGCATACGGCATGGAAACAATATCTTCATCCATATACGCGGGTTCATCCTTCATCTCATACAGTTCCAGCGTGACCGGCTGTGATCTCTCGATCACATAGATCAACTTGAACCAGGAGTCGGGATAGGTCATATTGGCTTTTGTCAGGAATGCGTTGTCTCTTGACTCATAAGAGAAGAAGGACACACGCCGCCCGTTATCCCGGAGAGCGTACAGTCCCATGATCTTAAATTCGGCGCTGGCCGGTCGGTCAGCCGCCGTATCCTCGGCAAAGACTGCGGTAGGGAACAGTGTCAAAAGCATTGCCAGCGTAAGCAGCATCGAAATGAATTTGTTTCGGAATCGTTTTAGCTTCATTTGCTATTCTCCTCTCTACGATACATGACAGTGGATCTGCGGCGGATGTTGCCCCAATGACCACCTCCTCCAAAAATGTGCCCTTACTATATTCATCTCCTGACAGTGTCGATTTGTGACAAGAAGTTCGATTTTTTCTGCATTTTTTTGTGACGCATGCCGTTCATTTCTCTGCAACGTAATGATCATCGGTACAGATGCACTCCTATTGTTTTCGCATGGGGAAAATGCAAAAATATCATGCGCATTATATCTATAAGGGCGATAAACGCCTTGATAGTCGATTTATTGTACGAATGACTCCCTGTATAATATGCGTATAGGCAGAATAGTACCGTGGCGCGTATTACAGGAGACGCTGAAGTATGATTGATTATCAGGAAATCGGAAACAACATTAAAATATGTCGAATCCGCTGCAATCTCAAGCAGGCTGAACTTGCCGAAATGGTCGGTGTTACATCCCAGCACATCAGCCACGTTGAGAGGTGTCAAACGAAGCCGAGCCTGACATTACTGGTGGATATATCGACAGCACTGCGCGTTGATCTTTATACTCTGCTTGGAAGCAACATTCCGGTTCATCCAGACGTCAGCATTTCTGTTGAATTTGCAAGCATGTTGAAAGATGCCGCGCCGGAGCAGGTCAAATTGTGCCTGTCTGTGTGCAAAACGATTATAGAGCATGGTGAGAGCCACCAGTTCAAATAAATCAGCTGCCGGCTGTTGATTGCATGGCAGCTGATTTTTTGGTGAGATTTTGCGAAGGAAGGGATTGTATGGATAAGCAGCAGCGAGAGTACATCCATCATTTGATGCTTCAATACTCTGATGCCATGGTCCGGCTTACATATCGTCGCGTAGGGGACTGGCATCTTGCGGAGGACTTGGTGCAGGAGACCTTTCTGACAGCGTGCTGTAAGTCGGAACGGGTATGCGGTCACAAGAAACCGGTGGCGTGGCTCTTTGAGACATTGAACAATTTGACCTTGCGCGAAAGCCGCCGCTTTTATCATACAGAGGTTTCGATTGAAGATATCGCTGAAAGCTATGAACTCACGGAACTTCCAATGGCCTGTCATATTCCGATGGGGCTAAGCGGATCGGAGCAGGAGATCATCCTGCTTCGCATCGATAAAGGCTATTCATTTCTGGAACTCGCAGAGCATTTTGGAATCAGTGAAATGGCGTGCCGTCAGCGATTATCCAGAGCGCTCCACAAGTGCAGAACACTGCTGGAGGAGCCTCTTGGCAGCACGCCAAAATAATTATCAAATTATTGTCACAAAACCGATAATTCATGAGATGAACTAGTAAAGGGGGTAATGAAATGTTGGGTAGCCAGCATCCCGATAAATCTGCTGTCGGGAGAAAGCAAACAGATTCTGCTTCCGCGTCCATCACGGGAAAATCTAATTTGCAGCTTCTGAATGAAGTAGAAGCAATGCTAAGTGTACCTGCGGAGGAGATGGATACGGACAGGATTGAGGAATATCTGTCACTGTTGCAAAAAAGGGCACCAGTCGAAGAGCATTATGACCCGGAAGAAAAATGGGCAAAACTCGAAGAATCCCATCCGTTGATTTTTGAAGAAGAAACGAGTTCCTGCAAGTCTGATCTTGCGGCAGAAGCAAGGAATCGACATGGGAACCGAACTCGTCGATCCTTTTCCCGCGTTTTCCGTGCGGCAGCTATTGCCGCAGCCGCGGCATTTTGCTTTATTATAACCGCCAGCGCTATGGGATTCCAACCTGTTCAGGCTGTCCTGCGATGGGCCGAAGGAATCATTCAGATCTATACCAATCCTTCCGGCATCATGGAATTGCCTGACGACGATCCCAGCGAGTATCATTCCATGTATGAGGCTCTGGCGGCAAACGGGATCAGTACAGAAGGTCTGCCCACATGGGTGCCGAGAGATTATGCGGTTTCGGCTATTGCAGTTAAGTTGTCAGATGGTGTGCTTAAATGTTCTGCCATTTATGATTCGACCCGTGGAGGTTTAGTGATTCGCGTAATAGAGCATACGATGGCACTATCAACCGAAGCGAAAGAGCTTGATTCATTGGGAAGTGTTTATACGCACAATCAAACCGAATACTACATTTTGACGGACGACGGAGTGACAAAAGCAGGATGGCAAGATGGAATGCTATCTTATGTAATCAGTGGACAGATATCCGAGGCTGAGATTAAAGAGATGATTAACTCAATTCAATAAAATCATATGAGGAGAATGACTATGAAGAGAAGACTCTTTTCCCTTTTTTTGATGCTTATTATGATGTTCAGCGTAGGCATGACTGCATCCGCCGTATATCGTCCGGAAATCGGAATGCCCACAATAAACGGCACCCGCTCCAGCGCCTATTTGGACGGTTATAGTGTTGGAATCGAAGCGAGAGGGAATGGTAAGATTGCGGTAGCCATGACAGTCGAGGCCCGCAGCAAAATGGAAAAGCTCGGTGTGCACGAAGTTGAAATCGAGCAGAAAGTGAACGGTAATTGGCGTTACTATGATTCTCAGTATGGCGCCGAACACCCCGAATTCTATGATTACAATACATGGGATTATGTTGGAACAACCTACTTTCAAGGAACACCCGGTGTCAGCTACCGCGTAACGCTGACAGTCTATGCGCGAAACAGCAAAGGCTCAGACACAGGGTATATCACTTCCTATACTGTGGTTTGCAGGTAAATACTAAGTATACTAAAGAAGCAGGAAGCATCTGCCACGGTAGAGGCTTCCTGCTTTTTAACTTTATGACCGCGTTATCGGACATTCAGCCTTGCTTTTCTCCCCAGGTGCGGACACCGAAGCCGTTGACCTCGATTTCCTCTTCGACGAGAATCGTCAGATAATTGCGCCCATCGATCACACGAGTCTCCAGCAGATAACTCTGCTCGGGCGCAACAAAGATAGTCGCGTTGGCCGTTTTTACCTCAAAACGGCCACTGTCGATCAGATTCAATGGATTTAAGGTAACGCCAGCGCCAAAGCGCTCATTACAGCAGCTTTGGAACGCTTCGGCTTTTTCTTCACTGATCGCGGCATCCACCAGAATGGCGGCAATGTCTTTTGCTGTGATCTCCAACGGCTCCGGATTGCGGCTTTCCTGATGCTGTTCAATCTTTGCATCTCCGGTCTGCCTCTCTTTGAATTGACCACACTGGCTAACACAACCGATGCATCAGTTGTTTCGGACATTCTTCGTCCTGCCAATGCCGTTTTGTCCCTTCGCGAGTGTACCTTCCTCGGCGATAAGGGCTACGATGTGAAAACCGTCTACAACTTGATGAAGGACGCCTATGAGGGAGAGGCCGTGATCCCATTAAACAAGCGCAGTACAAAGAGTCCTGAAAAACTGTCCGTTGGCAATCCTATCTGTGAAGCTGGTCTCGCCATAAGCAAAGATGGCAAGACCACCGATGGCAGAGGGGGGATTCGGCAGAAATACCGCTGCCCCTTCCGCCAGTCCAAAACCGGTGTTTGCCCCTGCAACCACAAGAACTGGAATAACGGCAAGAAGAACCGTGGCTGTACCAAGTATAAGGCCATTCCAACAGACTACAGACTTTCCATTGACAGGGAATGCCTGCATTTTAAGCGTATCTATGCTTTGCGTACAGAATGTGAGCGTTACAATTCCCGTTTTAAGGCATCTGGTCAAGAAAGACTTTGGGTTCGAAATGGCAGCAGTGCTGCTAATCTCAACACAGTAGCCCACATCTCCACTTTAGCGGTTGCGCTGGCCGCCGTTCTGCATGGTTCTCACTCCTACCGTTCTGTCAAACAGCTTCGGCGTTCCGCCTGATCTGCACTTTTCCATATCGTTTTCAGGTGCGGGGACTACCGCGCTGTGGTTTTTGCGCCCTTGAGCTGCCCTAAACTCTTTTGATTCCCATTCGCCTTGTTTGCGGGTTGCTTTTTCCAACTGCTTTGCTCGTCTCTTTAGCACTATTTTAGTTGGAACCGCGCTTCTAATAAGTGTCGTTTCGCTTCTAATGATTAGAAAGATAGTACAAATTATCTGCATAATGAGGGTGAAGCAAACCATGAAAAAAGAGGTAAGCAAGCTGGAGGGTCGCTAAGAAGATCCTTGTATTAGAGGAAAAGAACAGATGCCGTCCAAGCAGCCAAAGGGACTCTGGAAGCATAACAGTTTATGCCCTGCAGCTTGAAGTTCTTTTCTATTCGCGCGTAGGAAACTTCTATTTTCTGAATGATAAATATGTCCGCGATACAGCGGGGCAGATAAGGAAAAAGAGAAACGTACAGCATTGTCTGCTGTGCGCTTCTCTTTTACTTTGTCGGAATTTAGCGAGTGAGCGATATCGCTGTCGAAGTCCCCCGTTTCTGAAATTTTCCAAAAAAATCAGAAACGGAGGAACGAAGATGTATATAAGAAACGATGGAAAAGGGGAAAGCAACATTACCCAGAATGGATTTACCGCCTATTTGCTCTCGGCGGTTGCGCACAGGAAGGCAGACTATCTTCACGCCAAACAGCGCCGACAGGCGAGAGAGGTACTGACAGATCCGGATGACCTGTCAACTGAGGAGGCACCCGGCATTTCTGATCCGACCGACTTGCTTTGCTGCATTGAAAATGCCGCGCTTGAGGAGGTTTTGAATCGCATCAGCGAGAGAGACCGCTATATCTTCTTTTCCCGTGCTTTACATGGACGTAGCTTCCATGAACTCGCTTTAGAGCTTGACCTTGGGTATCAGGGAGTTGCGGCTGCATATCATCGTGTCTGCAAAAAAGTCAAGGATGCTACAGGGAGGGATGTAAAGTGAACTTCAAGGATCTATTGCTCCGTGCAAAAGATGGTGACCAACAGGCGAAGGAAGAGATATTTTTGATGTATCGTCCGCTGCTGTTCAAGGAGTCCTGCGTGAACGGCATCTTTGACGAGGATCTCTTCCAGGAGCTTAGTGCGACGCTGATTCATTGTATCAGGCTGTTCAAGCTCTAAAACGCCCCAAATGGGGGGGCAACCGCAATTCATTACCTAAAAAAGCTGGGCGGCGAGGAAACTCGCTGCCCAGCTTTTGCACTATAATTACCGTCAAATATTCTCCGAATACGCTTTTAGTATTGAGGGGAGTATATCACTCCATACCGAAGATATGGTAGATATAATTCTTTCTGGCATCGGCCAAGTGATAAACATAAACCGTATCGCTCTCAATCCTGTAAACGCAGACATAGTTTTCTATAAATAAGGCTCGAAAGCCGTGTTTCCCCATGAGCGTATCATATTTTACTGCGCCCATCTCCGGAAATTCCGCAAGCTGATTGATCGAACCGAGTATCGTGTCCGCAAACTTTTTTGCATACGGTAACCCAACCTCTGTTTTGTAGTATTGCAGAAATTGACGGTATTCCACTCTTGCTTCGGTCAACCATTCAACTTTCACTGAGCAGTTCCTCCGTCTCCGCCTGCATTTCAGCAGCAGAGTACGTCTTGGCGCCTGCCAGTTTGTTCTGTTCCCTGCGCAGCATTTCCGCAAACAGTTCCAACTCCGCCTGTCTCTTTTCCCAGAGATCAATCGGCAGGAACACCATTTCGCCTTCTCCGTTGCGGGTTAGATAAATCGGCTCCTGTTTTTCGGTAGACAGCTTCACCATACTGTCGTAATTGTTTCGCAGCGCGGTTGCCGGACGAATCATCATATCGCACGCCCTCCAATACAATTATTATGTCTTAATTATATAAGGATTATTACCTCACGTCAAGATTTTACCACAGTACCCTCAAGCTCTCCCAAATAGTTGAAGCGGGAGACCGTATGCCAGTCTCCCGCTATATCCTTATGCACTTTCTCCGGCCATGCGGAAGAACTCATCTGGCGACAGAATCTTGATTCCAAGCTCCCGCGCCTTTGCCAGCTTGCTTCCGGCGTTCTCGCCGCAGATCAGATAATCTGTCTTGCTGCTCACCGAGCTGCCGGCATGAGCGCCCAGAGATTCGATTTTTGTGTTGATCCCATCCCGTGTGTACGGCTCCACCTTGCCGGTCACCACAAGGGTCTTGCCGACAAAGGGATTGCTCATACCGGCGCTGGCCGCAGGCGGCTGATAGGTCTTAACGCACACCAGCCGCCGCAGCTCTGTCCAAATCGTCCAGTTTTCCTCGCTGCGGAACCACTGACAGATATTCCTGTGCAGTGTCTCTCCGAAATCCGGGAGCTGTGTGAAATCAAAGCCCATGCATACAGCCGTTTCAAATTCCGAAAGATTTCCGCGGAACCTTTGGCAGATGGCCTTGCTGGCGGTGCTGCCTACCATGGGGATATCCATAGCGGTCAGATACTGCTCAAAGGTGGTAATGCGGCTGTGCTGGATGGCATCCCAAAGATTTTGCCAGGATCTCACCCCAAAGCCCTCCATCTGAACGATCTCCGACCTGTGTTTGTCCAAAAAGAAGATGTCCATATAGGAGTGGAGCCAGCCTTTTCCAATGAATTTTTCCAGAATCGCTTCAGACAATCCCACGATATTCATCGCCTTCTGGCTTGCAAAGTGGACGAACTTACGCAGCTTCCGCGTTTCGCACTGCTCATTATCGCAGAACAGGGCCGCCGTGACCTTTTCCTCCCCGTTCACAGTGTTTTTGGTCGTATGGATACGGGTAGGCTGTCCGCAGCACGGGCATCTGGCAGGAACGACCTTCTCTCTGGCGTAGCAGTCCCGATCCAGATTTTCCTCCACATGGGGAATGATCTGGTTCCGCTTGCTCACCTTGATACGGCATCCCGGCATCAGTTCCAAATTCTCAATGAAGGAGAGGTTGTGGAGGCTTGCCCTGGATACCGCGCAGCCATCGATCTCCACCGGTTCAAATACCGCCACCGGCGTGATTTCCCCTGTGCGGCTGGGCGTCCATTCAATCGAGCGCAGGACGGTTTCATAGGTGTCATCCTCAAACTTGAACGCAAGCCCGTCCTTATAGTGATGCCCGGTCCGTCCGCAGGACTTTGCGTAGGCTGCATCGTTGTAGGTGACCACGATGCCATCGATAGGTATGTCGTTTTCCTGCGCGTATTTCCGCAGGTGCCGGATACCGGCGTCCATATCGAACTGCGTCAACGCCTGCTTGCTCGCCAGATACTTGCAGATGGGAAAGCCGAGCTGTTCGATGGCCCGAAGCCGCTGCGACTTCCAAGCGTATTCTGTAAAGCCCTCCAGCACATTGAAAGCCATAAAGGTCACACGGCGATCCTTGCAGGCGCCGCAGTCCAGCAGACGGACAGAGCCGGCAGCCAGATTGCGCCCATTTTTATAAGGTTCGCCATTTCCGTCCCGCAGCGTGTCCCTTAACGCCTCAAAATCGCTGGGACGGATAAATGCCTCGCCGGTAACAACCAGCCGTTCTTTGTACGGGATCTTATCCGGGATTCCGGAGATCCCCAGCACATTGTGGGTAATGTTCTCACCCGTATCTCCATCGCCGCGGGTAGCTGCCTCCATCAAAAGGCCGTTTTCATAGGTCAGCTTTACCGTCAGGCCGTCCAGCTTGAGCATCAGCATGACCATCTGCTCTCCCGCAAAGCGCAGAAGCTCCGCACTGCTCTTCGTTTTATCCAATGACAGCAGCGGAATCGGATGCGCTGTCTTCACCAAGGCGCTGACGGCGGGATAGCAGCCTACCGTCTGCGTGGGCGAGTTCGTCATGCTGAAGCCGGTTTCCTTTTCCAACATACTCAGTTCATCAAAAAGCGCGTCATATTCGGCATCCGTCAGAGACGGCGCGTTGAGATTGTAGTATTCATACCGGCATCGGTTCAGCCGGTCGGTCAATTCCCGTATTCTCTGCTGCTTGCTCTGCTCCATTCCTTACACCAGCCTTTCCTTGGAGAATGCTCCGAAGTTCAGTTCATAGATCATCTTTTCGATCCGCGCATCATCGTTCCATGCGGCCTCCATCGCCGCACGGTTTTTTGCCTGTACCAAGACCAGACCACCCCGGAGCTGCATCAGCAGCTCCGGGCGTTGGGCACAAATAACTGCGAGGTTTCCCAACTGTTTCATTTTCACATGACTCCTTTTATACAGCAATATAGGTTTCCCAGTACGATTCCCGCTGCGCAGCAATCGTGAGTGGAACAATGGTGCTGCCAATATTGGCCGGCGCCTGCGTCAGTCCATAGACAGCCTGCGTACTCCGGATACGAACCATCTCCCGCTTGAGCTGAGAGAGGATGTACTCTTTCAGATACCCCTTGCAGGGATCATAGCTGTTGACTGCCCGGATCAGGCGTACCGCCAAAGACTGGTACACATCATCGGGGTCTACGGGTTCTGTCTGCATAAACGCGGCGTACTGCGCCATGACCGTGTCAATGCACCAAAGATGCTGTTCCACCACAGCGTTGCGCTGCGTGATCGTAAATCCGTTTTTCATTTTCTGTATAGTTTCCTTTCCTTCGTTCAAATGTATTGTGCTGCGGCTTAGGCCACAGTTTCCATGAGATCCGACACCAAAACATCCACCAGCCGCTGACCGGCAAGGTCGCCGGTATGGATACGGATGTCATCCTGTCGCAGCTGCTCGAATTCCTGCAGGCGAAGGACCTTGCTCTTTTCCGCTTTTTCCCGGTCGCTCTCTGTCAAGCGCTCGGAGACAACCTTCTGCCATTCCTTCAGGAACTGCTCCGCGTCCTTGAGGTCATCGTTCTGTCGGTCAAAGTAGGTCCGTTTCTGCCGTATTGTGCCGTTTGGCTCCACCTCAAGGGTGTAGTATGGCTTGTCGATCTCTGCGGTCTTGCGCAGGAACAGGATATATGCCTCCTGCTGCTCGATGCGCTCCCAATAGCGGTCTGACTTGCCGACACAGTGGGAAAGCGCATCGCCCTCGCGCATAATATCGCGTACACCTGACGGAACAACGATGGAATACACCTCGCCGGTGTATTCGTATTTCGGTTTGATTAAGCGGCAGATGCCTGCAATTTTCCGATACTTTCTTGCTGTTGCGGCAGCTTCCATGTCCCGTTCTCTTTTCCGCAGCTGCTCCACCAGTTCATCGTGACGCTGGCGCAGCAGCTTGACGCGGTACACGATCTCATCATGGGTGTTGATCCCCAGCTTGTCCGCCATGGAAAGGTAATCCCGCCACGTGGAAATAATCTGCCGCAGGGAATCCCGCGTGCCGCTTTTCTGACGCTGAAGATAGTTGCAGACCTGCTGCTCCGACATTCGATCCAGAATGAAGTCGATATCGGAAACATGGATATTCTCCTGCTCCAGCCAGCGCAGCGCATGATCCGGGATGATTCTGCCGCTGCATTTCTCCCGCTGCAGCCAGTCGAGCATAATGGTGCCGCCGTTGAGTGTCCGGAGCCGCGAAAGCCGGTTCGTATCAAGCGCCAATGCCTTGACAAGACTGGTTTCGGACTCCTGCCGAATACAGCTTTTTACGGCTCCGAAATCTTCCAAGCACTCCGTGGTCAGCCGCGGAAGATTGGCTTTGCAGATCTGCTCAACGCGTGGAAACCTCCCCCACGCAAACAGGTACCAGTTGGGGCTTACACAGCCCCGGCAAAGTCTTACATACTCCCTCAATCCGGTCCTTACAAGAAATGGGGCAATGCTGGAAAGCGTTTTTCCATAGATGCTCCCCGGCTGATAACAATACTCGTTGTAGGAATAGCCCATACCCGTGTAGACATACTCATCGATGCCCTCCACCCATCGGGTACGGCGCTGTTTGTACCAGCCCCAGTAATACGAATGTGAGGACAGATCCTCACGGTAGAAAATACGCTGCTTCTCAAAGCTGGAGGTTTTCGATGTGATGGTGTTCTCTTCTTTCCGGTACTGCCTGTTCACGTGAAACTGGCGAACCACAAACCCGTCTCCGCACTTCTGGGCCAGATATGCACATTCGGTCGGTGAGCGCAGGTACTCCGTTATTTTCCCTTTCGCCTTGAACGTGATCTTATGACGGCATCTCGGGCACTTTCCCACCGCGTTATGATAGGGCCGCTGTTTCAGTGCGACTTCCTTTTCACAATAGGTGCAGTAGCCGTACCTTGCCCCGCCCTTGCGGTAATCGTAGAAGATGTAGTTTTCCTGAATACCCACCTTATTGACCCAACGCTCCCAGTCCTTCGGCAGCGGCGGTGTCTGAGAGAGCTCCGCATCCCACGGATCGGTTTCCTTTCTGTGCCGGCGTTCCAGTTCAGCATCACGAACGGCGCGCTGAAATTTCAGAATAGCCCGATATACGCTTTTTTCATCCGACGCCAGATATTGCCGGATCTGTGCATCATCCACGGCGCTGATCCATACGTTATTGGATCCCTTCGCCTGCCATTCCAAGTAGTCGATCTTTGCCGCCCGCCACTCGTTACGGGAACGGTCATAGGTGAGAAACTGCTGCTTTTCTTTCTCCATGAAAATCTCATAGACCGGCAGCGTTCCTCCAAGGCGCATTGCATCCGGGTCATACAGGGTGACTTTCAAAATGCCGCCCTCTACCGCGCCTCGTACAAAACCGCTGTATCGGCATCGATAGAAAGTGTTCCAGCCCGAACCGACCTTGACCGGCACATCCTCGCGGGCAACCGCAAGCATTTCTTCAGTCGCAGGCAGATCCTTCATTTTCAACAGGCTGTCCTTTTTCATTTCTGCACCGCCTCTCTTTTCACAAAATCAATGTCATACCATACTCCGGGCTGGATTTTTTCTCCATCTACTTCGGCAACAGCAATCTGACAGATTACTTCGGTTTCACGCCGCTCTCTGGCAAATGCGAGAATATCGCCCAGCTTTCCACACGCAGCGGGTTCCTTGCCTCGAACGATGGCATAGCCGTTGCGGCTAGTGCTGTGCTCACGCTGTACCTTGCCGCTTACCTTGCGGCATGGGTGATCCACCATGTAGGCAAGCGCATGGAGAAAGAATTCTTTCCTCGTCAGCTGCCGCAGGATCGTCAGCTCTGTGCAGGCAATTTTGGAGTCACGATCGTCCTCGTCAATATCCCCGCCGGGCTGCACCAAGCAGTAAATGGAGCGATCCATATCGCTGTAATAGGTGAGGCAATCCAGCGGATCCTCTGCACAGTGAAAACCGTTGCTGGCGCAGTTTGCCTCCGGGGTGACATTCTTTCCCATGACGAACCGATAGCCACGGCAGGAGAGATCCGGCTCAAAGCCTTTATAAGCATACATCAGGCTGCCTCCCCAAAGGAGGAGAGGTCACCCAACGAGATCTGCCCATCGTCGGCTTCCGCTTTTTTCGGCGGTTCCTTCTTCTCCGGCTTGTTCTTCTTTTCTTCCTTTTTCTTCTTGGAAACGGACTTGGAAGATGTTTTCCCACGATAGGGCTGCGGGACAAACTTCTCTTCATCCCCCTGATCCTCCTTGGCATCGGGGTCACGGAAATAGTCCTCCGCCCACTGATAGCAGAGATCGTCGGGAATATCGCAGCCGTATCCCTGCTGACCGGGGCCCGGTTGAACGCCGTTCGCTTTCAACTCATCCTGCACATAATCCCATGACTTTCGGCTGATATACTGGAAGCAGTGGATCATGCTCTTGCGCGGGTGCATGGTAAGCCGTGCAAAATCGAGGTCATCAATGCACTTAGTCTGGATAAACTCGGAAACGCTTTCTTTCATGTTGCGCCGCGTCAGCTTCTCCGTATCTGCGGACACGCGCTTTGCGGCAGCCTTGAGCAGTTCAGCCGGGCTCATGGCATCCAACTTTTCCAATGCAGCCTGTTCCGCCCGCTGCTTTTCTGCCTGCCTGGCGTCCCATTCTGCCTTGCGCTTGGCTTCAGCCGCTTCGTGCGCACGGCGGGCCTCGTCCTCACTTTGGGTGTCGGAGACGGCCGACGGTTCGCTGACCGCTGTGGCCGGAGCCAGTTCTGTGTCCGGCGAGAAACTGCCTGTTGCTGGCTCCGCGGGGACCGTCTGCGGCATATCCATATCATCATCTTCCATAAAGGCGTTGGAAACGGCAGCCTCATTATTTTGAAGCTCGTAATCCACATTTGAAAAAGCGCCCATTCGTACATTCCTCCTAAATAAAATTTTGAAAAGGACGCTCCTGTGCCAATGGCACAAGGCGTCCTTTTTACATACTTGACTCAGACCGTGTAGACCAGTGTGCTGAATGGGTCGAAGCAGTAGCACACAACAGTCGGATACTGAGCAGCCGTTCTTTGAATTTCCTGTTGAATGGCAAGGGCCTCACCCATTCCGCAGGGCGTATCCCAGCCGGTCCAGACCATAGCTGTAAAATAGCGGTACTCCGGATGATACCGGATCTCCGCGCCTAAATTTCCGCAAAGCTGTAATACCGCTTCAAGAGATTCCTTCCTTTGTTTCTCCATCGCCGCATACTCATGCCTTCTTTGCCAGCGCGGGAGAAAATTTCACCTGCAGGAAACCAGCCATATCACAGTAGAAGTATCTGCGCTCGCTTTCATCATACAACTCCAGCACATCGGATGGGGCAATGCTGCGGCCGCGATAGTCCGGGGGGAACGCCTGATTATAGCGTGCAAAAATGCGTTCCAGAATATCACGGTCATCTTGCCTAACCGGGCAGATCAGTTCACCGTCATAAACGAGTGTGTATTCCGCCGCCGGCGGCTGCTGAAAGCCGGCCTTGTGCAGCGCGTCAATGCCGCCAAAGGCGAATGCGCGCGTCTCGCCATGCTCCAGCTCCAGCTGATAAACACGAAACCACTGCGTTTTGCGCTGACTGTCCAACAGCTCCTGAAAAGAAACGCCGGGGTCAGTCTGTAAGTACGCATCGTATTCCTGCTCCGTCAGCCCCAGATAGTCCCGCAGGGAAATACTGTCCTCCTTCATCGCGTGCCATTTTTCCGTACAGGCTTCCAGCATTTCCAGCCCGCATAGGCCATTAAGATATTGCTCCTTAAATGTCATTCCTGGATCCTCCTTCATTTTCTGTTCTTTCCGGCGCAGCGCAAGCTGCCAGTCATCAATGCCCTTGTAATTGGGATTCCATGTGAGCCTGCGGCAGCGCATTCCGTGCCTGGCCGCCAGCGCATAGATCTTCGATGCGCCTTTTCCCACCATTTCATTACTGTACTTATCCATGTCCTCCGCCTCGATGATCTCCTCCGTTCCGTTTCGGTGCAGGAACGCAAACAGTCCATCCAGCTTGGCGGTGTTGTTGGCTCCCAGCGTGGCAACAAAGGTCCTGTGCATCAGCGCGTGAGCGACATCCGCCTTGAGGCAGCCTTCCGTCACATATACAACGCGGGAGCAGGGGTCGCCCACAAAATGAATGGGGCTCCCCGAGGTCGTTCCCATGCGCTTTCCCGTGGAGGACAGCGTCAGGTATTTCACGCCCGTTTTCTCCGGTGGATCGTCTTTATCCTTGAGCGGGTGATCCAACCGGATCTGTGCGCCGCGGATCAGACCGTCTACACCGAAGATGGGAATGATGATGCCTGATGTCCGCTGGTGGAATTTGACCGTCCAGCAGCCGTTATCATCCACATAGAAGCCGGGAACACCCTGCACCCTGCAGCCCGCCTTGACCAACCGATTGGTCAGGGATCGGCACAGGAAAGGGGGCGGCGTACTCTTGAAGCCAAAGCGTGTGATCTCATCGTCGGACAGCCCCCGCACAGACTGAAGGTGTGTGTGGTGCGCCGGAATGAGGGTCAGCATGGACAGCAGCATGGAGAGGGTCTGATGCACTTCCTGAACAGAAGCCGCGTCAGACTGCTCGGCCTCCGCAGGCGTCGTCTTCTCCGAAACGGTATAGTCCGGTGAAAAACCATTTACCGCCAAAGCGTCGCAGATCTCCCGATAAGCGTCTGAATTGCTGACGCCATACACCTTTGCGTAAAGGGACAGCATTCCGCCGCCTTCGCCGCAGTAGTTACAGCGCCACAGATCTTTTTCCGTGTTCAGATTCATTTTCCCCCGGCGGTCACCGCAGATGGGACAATCCACATACACCTGACCGGGAGCCCTCCGCCTGATATTCAGGCGGAGGAGCCCGGCCACATCCATAATGCCAAAGGGGAGATCATGCTTTTTCCCGTAATTCAAACCAGCATCCCTCCCAAGACGCAAAATTTACGGATGGAAAGCGGTCAGCTTGCCTTTAACTGCTGCGAACCGCCCATCAGAAGCATGGCGGCAGCCTTCATAATATTGCCGCAATCCTCACAGAGATAGGCGTAATATTTCAGGCTGGAGGGACGCTGCTCAGAAACCTGTGCCATCGTCCAGCCCTTATTGACGCCGGTAGTCACGACCAGCTCCGCAGCTTCCTCTTCCGTCATCAGCGAAAGGATCTCGTCCACCGTCATATCGTCCGAATATTTCGGTGCAGCCGCTGTCGATGCCGCTGCCGGCATATCGACCACAACAGGCTTCAGCGTCTGCGCTGTCTCAGCCCGCTCCATGACCGCAGGCTCCGCCGTTTCCGAAGGAACCTCCTGCGTCTTTTGGGGCATAACCGGATCAGGCTCAGAAGCCGCAGCTCCGCCGCTTAACGCCTGCAGCAGACTCATGGCGTCCGAAACGCTTTCCGTCTGCTGGGTGGTGTGAACCTCTTGCTGATTTACGCTGGGCGTCTTTGCCGCCTCCTGCGGTTGAACCTTCTGCGGTGTAGGCACTGCCTGTACCGGATGATTTTCGCCGATAGGATCTTCTCGCTGCGGCGCTGCGGCTCTATTTACCGCCGGAGCAGTCTCCTGACGATTTACAGCGCCCGTTGCGACTTCCTGTTTTCCATCGGCCTGTGCATCTACCGCCGCAGAGGGGTTGATCTCACAAAGCTGGATGCCGAAGCCTGCATTATCCAGCGCCGTTTTCAGTGCCGCGTCCTGCGCGGCCTGCACATAGCGTCCGGCGGGAGCCTGCGCCTTTTCCACCGCCGCGGTGAAATTGGCGATTGGCTGGTTATCCTCTCTGGACAGAAATACCTGCGCCTCATAAACGGCGATTTGGTCTGTGATCCGCAGCCGGTTCAGCAGCATTTTTCCATCGGGGCAGGCCAATCGGAACCAGAGCCGCTGATAGCGCGGCTCCAGCTCGATTCCGCCGTTGGCGTTTCTTTTCAGAAAGCGCAGCGGATTAAAGCCCTGCACCCTGCGAAGCTGCTGCACGGCAGGAATCGCTTGGGTCAGCATGATTCTTTCTCTGGACATGGTTTGATACTCCCTTCATAAAATAAATAAGAGATGACTGTGCGTTTTTTTGCACATTCATCTCACATTAACTGGCACGCTGCCATTCCTCGCCCTCTTCGCTGCGGAGGGCTTTGCGCGTGACCGCCTTATAGTAGAGGGCGATGCGTTCGCCCAGCATGGTATTGCGTTTTCCTTTTCGACTCCGATGGATCGCCATATACAGCGCCCGTTTCTCACCCACCAGCAGCACACGGCGCTTGGCACGGGTGATGGCCGTGTAGAGAAGATTCCGCGTCAGGAGCACATTATGGGCAGCCAGCAGTGGAATAATGACCGTATCATACTCTGAGCCCATAGATTTGTGGATCGTAATGGCATAGGACAGCTCCAAATCATCCAGAAGCACCTGCGGGCAATCCATATAGCGGCCGTCAAACTCGATCACGACATTGGTGCCGCTAATTTTGCGGATCGTGCCGATGTCACCGTTGAAAATACCCTCGCCGACCTGCTTGCCGGAGCGGTCATACAGCTTGATGTCGTAATTATTCCGCATCTGCATCACGCGGTCATTGAGGCGGAATATCTTTCCGGCGTACACGATCTCCGGTGTCTCCGGCGATGCGGGGTTGATCTCCTCGCGGATAGCTTCATTCAGGCTGTTGACCGATGCCTCGCCCTCAGAGCGGAACGGCGATAAAATCTCCACCTGCTCGATTCCTTTTGCGGCGATCTGCTCCTGATACAACTCACGGATGATGCCGGCAGTCTCCTCCTGGCTCTCTGCCTTATGAAAGGCAAAGTCCTCACCATAGTAGAGCGTCGTTTTGCCCTCGTTGATAAAACGGGCATTGTGGGCAATCAGGCTGTCCTGTGCCTGACGGAAGATCTCGTCCAGCACCGTGACTGGCACGACGCCGGAGCCGATCAGCTCGTGAAATACATCACCGGCGCCCACACTCTCTAACTGGTCTGCATCACCGACCAAAAGGACTTTGGTGCCGGGGCGCAAGCGTGAAAAGAGCTGATGGATTAGCCACATATCGACCATGGAAGTCTCGTCCACGATCAGGAGCCCTGCCTCCAGCGGTTTCCGTTCCCGGTCTTTCTTGGATTCCGAATCACCGTGAAGCCCCAGGATGCTGTGGAGCGTCTGTGCTTCATCGATCCCCGTTGCCTCCGCCATACGCCGGCTCGCCTTACCTGTGGGCGCTCCGAGTACGATCTTCTGCCGCGGATAGAGTTGACGGTACACTTCGATCACCGTTTTCAGAACCGTGGTCTTGCCGGTGCCGGGGCCGCCTGTGATAATGGACAGGTTATGCCGGAACACCATTTCCACGCCTTCTGACTGGCGTTTGGACAGGTTGAGCCCTAAGCTATGCTTTACTCGCTCCAACGGCTGCGTAATGTCCACCACCGTCGGCTTTGCCAGAAACAGCTCTACCGCTTTCTGTGCGGTTTCGCTCTCCTGCAGGAATTGCTTGGGCAGATACACATTGCCGTGATTCGACACCACCTCGTCCTGCCGGATCATGGCAGACAGCTCCTGTTCGACCTGGCTCATGGGGACACGCATCTGTGGGAGGGGTATCCGCTCATTGAGCAGCTGCATAGCCGCTTTGAGCAGAGCCTCCGCCTCCAGATAGAGATGTCCGTCCTTTGTCCGCGCGTCCTCCAGCGCATAAAAGAGCGCACCGTGGACGCGCTTCGGATCACGCAGGTCTCCACCGGATTTTTGTACGATGGCGTCAATGCGCTTGAAGCCGAATCCCGGCACCTGGCAGAGATTGAAGGGACTCTGTCTCACGATGTCCGCGCAGGCAGGCCCGAAATGCTGATAGATCTTCTGCGCGGTCGTCGGGGTGACCTTGAACGGGGCCAGCAGGGTCATCAGGACACGCATCCGGCTGGTTTCCGCATAGGTGTCCTTGATCTCCGCAAGCCGCTCCTTCGTAATGCCGCGAATCTCAAGAAGCCGGTCTGGCTGATGTTCCAGAATCTCCAGAGCATTGATGCCAAACTTTTCAATGATCGCGTCGGCGGTCTTTTCTCCGATGCCTTTCAGCAGACCGGAGGCAAGATAATTGCGGACGCCCTCCAATGTGGGCGGCACGATCTCCTGCCAATGATCGACCTGAAGCTGAAGTCCGTATTTTCCGTCCTTCCACTCTCCATCTATCTTGATCTTCACCGTATCCGTCTGCGGCAATTCGATGCCAACGGCGGTAAAGCGGATCAGGTGGTCGTGATAGCGATAGGGGCTCCGGGCCTCTGTGGGTACGCTGCTGTCCTCCGTTTTCATCCGAAGGACAGAATATTTGCTGGACGCATTGAAAAACAGTACCTTGTCCAGTGCTGCAACAATGCTCACAGCACATCACCTCCGTTTCCTTTCACGCTGCCTGCAAAGCAGCTTTTTTCACATGGAATCTTCGCCATTCAGACACCGTGACATACTGATCGTAAATATCAGGGTGTTCGTCCTTCAAACGCTCTAAGGCGTCCTTCGATATGCCTGCGGAGCGTACCGGATTGTAGGTTATGGTGTAGCTCTCCGCAAGACCGTTATACACGGCGGTGCAGCTTGTGCCCATTCTCTCGATGAGCATACCCTTCAACCGCTTGATGTCCTTCTCCAGTTTGTTCACATCAGCCGACAGCTCCTTTTTCTGCTCTTGCAGGGAAAGAAGCATGGACAACTGCCCAAACTGTGTCTGTCCCAGCAGTATGGGAGGCGCGTCCTTGTCCGCAGGCCCCAGCTTTCGCCGCAGGCTTTCGAGGATCAGGTCGCCATCCGCTTCCACATAGGGAGGCGGCGTTTTTGTGAGGACATGGTTCTCCCAGAAGTCCCGTTCCAAAGCGATCAGTTCCTCCTCATAGGCCATGTCACGGTCGATACGGCGGATCATCGCCTCGTCTTCCGAATTTCCGTAAAGGCAGCAGAAGTAGACCCGGTCAATGTTCATGACCGCCATGTAGTGCCGCCCCTGCGATTCATAGTAGATAGGAACGATTTCCTCGCCGTTGTACCACCAGTTATCCTTGGCATTATAGTTCGTGGTCTTGATCTCAAGGATGGCTGATGTACCGTCCGACAACTCCACCATGTAATCCAGATCCGCCAGCATCCAAGGATATTGGGGGTGCCGGAACATGAATGGCCGGCGGTAGATCTTATAGCCCGTCTTATGGGCGAAGATCTTGGCAACCAACGGCTCCAGCAGAGTTCCAACCTCCATCTGAACCCAGTTTTCGGCATCATCCGCTGTGACGATATTCAGCTTGTCATAGTAGAGATCCCGCCCGGTACGGAATGGTGAAATCCCGAGAACGGCAGCGGCGTCACTTCCGCCAATGCCCTTGCGCCGGTATTCCAGCCATTGCTCACGCGGCAGACCTTCTGTACCGACGAGAATTTGCGGAGCGTAACACTTTGCGTTTTCCATGGATGCATTCCTCCTCGGTTTCATATCCGATGCGCGGCTTATTCAAAAGCCGCTTCTCTCTGTACCTGTGGTACGGTCGGAAGGAGCGTCTGGGATGCCCTCCGGGTTTCCATTTTCGTCTGAATTTCATTTCTTGTTTCCACCTTTCTTGATGATATATCCTCAAAGCCTTTCGGCATTTGGGCGCAAAAAAAGCGGGAACAACGATTCTGGTAAAATCCAGCGTGTTTGCCTCACAGCAAACACTCGTCATTCCCGCAGCATTGGGGCGTTACTACCCCGTAAAATAAAAAGCCAGCAGCAGCCGGCTCTCATGGCACAGCAATACTACTGACAAAAACGTACAAACCTGACAACGTGCGCAGGTGGATCACTCCACACACAGGTCAATGACCTATGCCCAAAGGGAAATTGCGCAAAACTCATTTACAAGCAAAGTGTAACACAGTATATATGACAAGTCAATACTATTTCGCCTTCATATTGTGTCTCAAATAGGTTTTGTTAGCTATTGTGGCGTCGAGCAGTAACATCAAATGCTATGCATATCAGCACAGATACCCTCTCACGCTGCAAAAAAGGAGTGTCACCTGATAGTAAGTTCGCTATCAGGTGACACTCCGGAAGGGTCAACTTAGCTGTCGACCTATCAACAGCAAAACAACGCTCTCTAAGAGAAGCGCCCCAACACAGCACAAATCAAACCATGCAGATTTTTTCTTTTCTTCTACCGCTCGGAGCGCGAAAAATGCAAATCCGAAAGCAATAAAAAGCAAATCACTCCAGTGCTTTGGATATGCCTTGACTGGAAGCAAAATCATAACAGTCAAAAATAGTGCAAGGCTTATCACATACTGTATGGTATTTTTGGGTAATCTTTCCATGTTATTATCCATTCATACAGCGATACACAACCGTATCAGCGTCTTCAATATAGTTCTGCTGATTGGCGCTTGCATACCATTTTGTGTACAACTATGTTACCGTCCCGTACCCGATAACCCCCGGACCGCTGGGGCGCTGATACGAAAGGACTCTTACAGAAATAGCGTGGATACCGTCTGGGTGCACCGTCCCGCCAATATTGCAAATCTTTCCTAAAAGTACTCCTGCCGCAAAAGCTCCAAGAGGATTAAATTCGAGTGCAGCGATTACGACCGTTACAAATGCACCGGAGGTCATATCGAGCAAATCCTGCATAAATGTAATGTCTTTCTTTTGAGTACCAATTAGTTTGCTATAATCAGTTGCAACTGTCCCGTCCGGCGGACCGTCAAGATATTTTACGGTATGTGCAAAAGGAGCAATATCATATTCCGTACTTAGCTTTGATGATTCCTGCGTTGTCACCTTAATGCAATTACCGTTTAAGATTACGTCTCTAATGGAATCAATTTCAACCTTATCAGATTTATCGCCTTCTACAAAGTTCATCTTTGTTGTCCCATCTGTCGAGATTTCTTTTATCACGAGACCATTGACCACATTTCCAGCAGCATCGTTATAAGAATATCTAAATCTACCTTCTACATTATCCGAGAAAGCAAACTCAATCATCTGTGAAAAATTGCCCACTTCATCAGTAGCATATGGGCTTAATTCGACAGCAAATGCAGGAATGGCGAGAGCCATGCACATTGCGATGCAGAGAATAAACGACACCATTTTACGTTTCATTTAATTAACCTCGCTTTCTTTTGTTGTTGAACATAGCTTAATCTACTTCGGATACATTGAAAATTATACCTCTGTATTTTCTACTAAAACAGCCCTCCCTTCTCGTAAAACTAAATACGACAAGGGAGGGAGTTTTTGGACACAACGGCTATTTATTTTTCGCAAACACTTTCTGCTAACCTAACCAGATCTTTGGCAGTGAAGAATCCGGATATGAAAAATCCAGCGTTGTCAGCAGTCATCCATACGATTGTGTTACCGATAGCAGCGTCATCGCTGATCAAAATGTCGGCAGTGCAGCCAGCTACGGTTACCTTTTCAACGGCAGTATTTGTTGTCTCGATTTGCCAGAATGTCTCATCTGGCGGACTTGCATAATAGAATTTCAGTATCTCACCCTCGTCATTCATATAAATGACCGACGAAGTATTTCCTACACTATCTTCTGATATCTGTGTATATCCTTCGGGGATCCAAGTTAAATAGTAGTTATTCTTTCCTTCATTGCTGGTACGCCCATCCTCAAAATGATATATAAACAGCTCTTCGTACACCTCTTTGACCCATCCAAAAAAAGATGCTCTAGCCTCTGTATCGACGGCCAGCCAAGCACTTCCGCCAATGAGAACTGCAAGTATAATAACGGCAACTTTGTGCATCATTTTATAGAAATAAGGATGATCTGCGCGCTTTTTCAGCTTTCTGATTTTCCTTTCAAAAGCTGCAGAAAACTCATGAGGAGGAATCGCGTCGTAACCTTCTTCCATATAACGCAGATATAAGTCGCTGGATTTTTCAGCAGCCGCGCGTAGCCGCTCATCAGTGATCAAAATTCGCCGCCTCCTTCTTTATACAGTATCTCGAGATGCTTTTTCGCTCTCTGATCGATTTTCTGCGCCCAAGATAACGTAATTCCCAACATCTTTGAAATTTCACGCAAATTGTAGCCATGATAATATTTCAACCAGATAACATGACGTTGCTGCTCCGGCAACTTAAGAATAGCCTCTGTTAGCAAATCATCTGTGTGAAGTTCTGCACTCAGTTGATTAAGAATTTCATCGTTATATTCCGCAGTGGGATGGCGGCCATTCATTCGCAGCATATCAGTCACTCTGTTATCAACTATAGTTACGACGAGCTGCTTTGTTTTTGGACTCACCGGATCAATTATTTTGATATTTTCAGCTATTTTCATAAAAGCGTAATGTACTGCGTCCTCCGCATCCTGTTCATGGTGCAAACGCTTATAGGCGACATAGTACATAAGCCCACGGTATTCCCGGTATATGTCTTCGAATTTGCTCTTGTCTTCTTCTGTCTCGATCGTTTGAAGATAAATCAGCATAGTCTTGGCTCCCTACCTGTTATGTTGGTATTATAACAAAGCGGGAAATAGGTGTCCAGTAATTGTAGTGCCTGTCAGCACCGGAAATAAGGTTGATTAAGCTTTTCAGAAGTAAACCCTTGCCATTCCATTTTTCCAGAATGGCAAGGGTTTATCAGGTATGTATTAGTCCAATCACAAAAGCAGCCGGAGCCATAGTCTTTACGGCTAATATATGACACTATTCATCGCTCAAGAGGCCATCTACCACTTTAGCGAAGTCAGTGTCGTTTATAACCAATAATTCATCCTCACTCAAAAAGTCCTCCCGTGTATCAGGGGTTCCTGTTACAATAACGCCATTATCGGTAGGTGAAAACTTGTATTCGGTTAAATTGTCGGAGATGATAATGTAAGGAGCATCTGTGGATGCAGAACAATCTTGCAGAACAGAAAAATCATCCGCAGTAAGCGCCGTAAGCGCCTTCTCCATATCCGATGCCGCAGTAACAGCGTTCTCACCTACAAGTGCTGTTGACGTCCCATCAGGGAAAGTAATCAGAATTAAGGGCTCATTCGAAGCACGAAACCGGCTACACCATTCCATGAACAATGAGTTTTCTACATCTTCAGAGGAGACATCAGACTGATTTTGACATCCAGAAAAGCAAACTGTCATGACGCATACAAACAGCAGTATATATGCTCTTTTGATTTTTTTCATAATACAATCCATCTTCTTTCCATTAATTAACTCGAGAAACAATTTCAGTAGCGTTGTAGGGGACCGGAATGCTGGTAGTGGGCCATCCCATCACAGCGGGGTGCGCGGCGTTATCAATATAGCTGATAGTGTTCAAAACCATCACTCTGCCATTGCACGACTGAATATCGTTGAGAATTGACTGGTTAATACTGACGGTAGTATAAAGGAGGGCATTAGCGCTTCCTGTAATATAAGGAGGAAGCCAATTTAAGGTCTTGACAGCCTCCATAATAGCACTTGCAACATCTCGCTGAGTTTCAATCTCATTAATCCATCTTTCACCCTGCTCTGCAGTACAACCAACAACTACAAAACGACCAGGAACAGCCCCCCACTCTCGCGCCTGCTTGTATGCTACAGAGCCACCGCGGGGAGCGTACACATTATTTACTGTGCCATCCTCTAAAGGAGAAATTGAGTTTTCGTCGTATTCAGCTGAGAACATGGCGTAAAGAATCGCTCCATAATCATCTGCGAGATAGAGAGCGTCCTGTGCGGCTAACTGAGGAAGGATCACTGCCATCTTTTCGTCAACCATCTGTTGAATAGGATCGGCGGGCTTAACAGTGTCTTCGGCAGACAATTCGAACGCGGAAGCATTTACCATAAGCGCAAATACCATGCAAATAGCCATTAACAAAGAAGCGGTTCTCTTCATAGTAATCTCCTTTCGACGTTTGGTATTATCTATACCTTATATTTCATATTAATGTGAATTTGACATTGCTTTTGCAACATGTTTATCTGAGACATAACTATTACAGCTTACAGTCACTTAGAACATTGGATACACCCCCTATCATATCGGTAAGGCATTGAAATATATTAAGTTATCAGGCGTTAACTGGAGGCCCTTTACTATTCATCTTTTAGCCATTTGTGGCACTGATAGTAACTGGGGATCGCTCTGTTCCATTCACGGAAAAATTGACAACCATGGTATAGGTTTTTCCCTTTTTGACTGCCGCACTTTTTGTCATCTTCAAAATGCCAGATCCGCTTCCGTTCCAGCTTGCGATCAAATCGCTGCCACACCGGAGTTCCATCGTCGCCGAAATCTCATCTGTCATCTTATCGCCGACAATCTGAATTACACATGAGGCGTTATTCCCATCGAAGCTCAGGTGGGGCACCGAGGTAATGCTGCGGCTTTGGATCGCATGTGCCGAAACAGAAAGAAGCATCACCAGAATAAGAGACATGCAAAAGAAACGCTTTTTCACTAATCTCACCTCCCTTCATTCTCTTAAATACGACAGCGAGGTGTATTTTTGGACAGGATAGCTGATATTTTTTCTTTGCAGTGATAGAATTTTATTGGACAAATATTAAGCCCTCGTAAAACGACTACGTTTTACGAGGGCTTATCTATTAACTTTTTCTGTAACTTGCAAAATTTGTCTATGATTCTCCGTATTTATTGTGTGAACGGCAAATAGATGTGCCTTGAACCTTGAAAACGCCGCCCCCAAATGCGGCTGCATCGATTTGTCCGGGAGTTATACAGGATCGGCTGACAGTATGCGTTTGCGTACCTGCCGGGGAAGTGCCGCACAGCGGCAGCCTGCAAATACGCGGCCTGAAGCGAGGGCGCAGGAAATGGCCCGGAAAGCGAATTGACTTTCAATAAAATTATGCTTGGCAATCGTTGTTGTGGAGAGTATAATATGCCTACCCTGCTAAACAATTAGGGAAGGAGGTACTTACTGCAAGCTATAGCGGTTTCCAAGCTGCGAGGAGGTATTATTTTGTCTGACCAAAATTGCGGCAACAGTGTTCAACGCACCTACACCGTCGAACAGATCTCAAAAATTCTTGGCATCAGTCTTCGCAAAACCTACTACCTTTGCGAGCATACAACAGATTTTAAGGTCATTCGACTTGGCAAACGGTGCCTGCGCATTCATAAAGAATCATTCGATTCTTGGTTCAATGCGTTAGATCAATCATAAAGCAACGAGCAAGAAAGGAACCGTTATGGCAACATATACAATACGCGGAACATCGCACAATGTCGTCTATACTTACAAAGCATCTGACGGAAAACGCAAACAGCAATGGGAATCTTACTCTTCTGAATTGGAAGCAATTCAGCGCAAAGCCTATATTGACTATCTTCAATCTCAAAACAGGACATCTGATATTACACATGAAGCATCCGAGTATCGTAGAAAAAAAGCCGTTGAAAAGGCAGCTCAAAAAATTGCTGCTGAAAAGACAGCAACTGCTCCCGATACTCCGTCCCCTGAAAGCGAAGACAATATGAGCAAGACCTATCGAGAATTTATGGAGCGGTTTCTTCCAATACACGCAAGAAAGAAGAATTTCTCACCTAAAACCTATGACAGCTATCGTCAAAATCTGGAAACGCATATATACCCTTATTTTGGTGATTGGGTCATGAGTTCTATTACCAGCAGCGCCATTGATGGCTTTATCGACCATCTTTTTCAGAAACCTTGCCGTGGAAGCAAGAGCTATGGCAAACGCACCTCGGAAATTCCAACACTGAGTTCCGGAACTGTAAAAAAGTGCTATAACATTCTTACACTTGGCTTTGAAACAGCAAAACGATGGAACTACATCGCAGAGATTCCCAATACCAAAGGTCCATCCGAACACTACAAGAGGCGTAAAGCCTGGTCTTCTGAGTATATTTCAAAAATTCTCGATCAGATTCAAGAAGATCCCATTCTCCATCTCTCGCTTCACCTGGCCTTTGTATGTTCACTTAGAGCGGGCGAGATTGTTGCTATTGACATTCACTCAATCAACCTTGACGAAGGCAGTATGTGGATCTCCCAAATTCTTGAACGTGTCTCTGACGAGGCCCTCAAAAACAATTACCAACTTGTGGCTGCTAACGCTGGACAATCCCCGGAAGTACTTATGCATCATTACAATGAAGCACTTGAAGTAGAGAAGCAACAGCTTGCATCGATGGTTGAATCAAGTTTTTATCCAACTCCTGCAAAATCAAATGAGAAGCCAGCATCTCTTGACGCAGCCGAAATTCTAAAACTGATTCAAGAAAATCCTGACCTCTCTGCCAAGCTCATGCAGCTATTAAAAGTCTCTGCATAAGACAGCACACGATGCAAACACTTTTTCGTTTAGCATGATGTTTAGCAACCCCGCAAATCTATGGTACTTGAGGTTTGGCTTAAAAAAAGAAAAAACCTCGAAACCATGTGGTTTCAAGGCTTTTCTGTGGAGCTGCTGACCAGATTCGAACTGGTGACCTCATCCTTACCAAGGATGCGCTCTACCGACTGAGCTACAGCAGCGAATTTGGCGACCCGGAACGGGCTCGAACCGTCGACCTCTAGCGTGACAGGCTAGCGTTCTAACCAACTGAACTACCGGGCCATTTTTGTGGTGGGAACAACTGGACTCGAACCAGTGACCCCCTGCTTGTAAGGCAGGTGCTCTAACCAGCTGAGCTATGCTCCCAGGTTTCCGTCATCCGTCATCGTCAGACGGCAAAAGCTATTATATGCGAAAGCAGGCCAAATGTCAACCTAATTTTTCAAATTTTTTGTTTTTATTTTTTTCAGACCGTCTGTCCCCTGCTGCACAGGGGGCAGACGGTCTGTTTGGTCAGGCTTTGGAGGCCTTTTCCAGCAGCTCCCGGATCTCCTCCGGGGTGAACCGCTGACGGCTGTCACAGAACTGACAGGTCAGCTCGATGCCGTTGGGGTCCTCCGCCAGCTCCGTAAGCTGCTTGCGGCCCAGACTCACCAGCGCCGCGGCCATTCGCTCCCGGCTGCAATAGCAGCGGTACTCCACGGGGACCGTTTCCAGGATCTCCAGCTCAAAATCCTTCATGACTCGCCGCAGCAGGCTCTCCGGGTCATCGTTCTCCATCAGCAGATTGGTGACGGGTCCCGCCGCCATGATCCCCTTTTCCAGACGGTCGATGATGCCCTCCGGCGCACCGGGCAAAAGCTGGATGAGATAGCCGCCGGCGCGGAGCACGCTCCGGTCCCGGTCCACCAGCACGCCCAGGCCGCAGGCCGTGGGGATCTGCTCGGACTCCACGAAGTAGCTTGCCAGATCCTCCGCAATCTCGCCGCCCAGCAGTTCCACGCTGCCCACATAGGGCTCCTTCAGATTCAGGTCCTTGATGACCGTCAGCGTCCCGCCGTGGCCCACAGCGCCGCCCACATCCAGCTTGCCGTCCTCCCGGATGGGCAGGTCGATCTGGGGATTCTGAACGCTGCCCCGGACGTTGCCCTCGTTGTCCGCCACCACCAGCAGCGTCCCCAGAGGGCCATCGCCCTTGATGCGGAGGGTCACGCTGGAACCGTCTCCCTTTAGCTCATTGCCCATCATGGAACCGGCCGCCAGCAGGCGGCCCAAGGCCGCCGTTGCCACCGGAGAGGTCTGGTGGATCTGCCGGGCACGCTCCGTCAGTGCCCGGGTGGACACCGCCGCCGCCTTTACAAAGCCATCCTTGGAGATGGCACGAACCAGTTGATCGCTCATATTTTCCATTACTCCTTTGTCAGTTCACTGGCTTCCGGCAGCGGACGATCCACCGGTCCTCCGTATCCTTAGGCGCCCGGGCCGTCAGGTCGCCGGTGATCTTGACGGCCTCAAAGCCCGCGTCCGTCAAAAACGCCGTCAGTTCCGCCGCGCTCCACGCCCGCTCCCTGTGCTCCTCGCAGTCCCGGTCCCATGTACCGTCTGCCCGCAGCTGGAACAGGTCCACCTGATAGGTGCAGATACTTGTCTTTTCCGAGAAAAATGTTCGCCAGACGCAGTAGCTTTCCTCGGTCTCGTCCGTATAGAGCTGTCCGTCCATCCGCCGCAGCTTGTATGGTGTGTTGACATCAAAGAAAAAGCTGCCGCCGGGCTTCAGCGCGCGAAATACCCGCCGGAAGGTCTCCCGAATATCCTTTTCCCGGGTCAGATAGTTCAGGGAATCCAGCGTGGACACCACGGCATCCACCGGCTCCGGCAGACGAAGCCGGGGCATGGACTGCTGTACAAACAGCGGCGGCTGTTCCAAAGCCGCCGCCTTGCTCATAGCCTGAGTCAGCATTTCCTCCGACAGGTCCGTAGCCGTGACCGCATAGCCCTTGGCCGCCAGCAGACAGGCAATGGTCCCGGTGCCGCAGGCCAAGTCCAAAACGGTATGCACCGGGATCCTACTTTTCTGAAACAGCTTTTCCAGATAGTCCGCACGGCGGCGGTACACGCCGTCCGCCATCAGGCCGTCATAGCTGGCGGCCAGTGCGTCATAGCTGCTCATTTCGCCTCTTCCTCGGCCTTTTCCGCCTTCAGACGGGCAAAGACCCGCTCATACGCGCCGGTACCGTAGCTCAAAGACCGGTTCACCCGGCTGATGGTAGCGGAGGACGCGCCGGTCTGCTCCAGAATGTCGCTGTAGATCATACCGTCGTTCAGCAGAGAGGCCACTTCAAACCGCTGCTCCATGGAGCGCAGTTCGGAAACCGTACAGAGGTCCTGAAAAAAATCATAGCACTCCTGGGGATCCTTCAACTGCAAAATCGCCTGATACAGCTTATCACTTTTTTCCTTTTTTCCAATTCTGATCATAAAGGAGGCACCTTTCTTCCATAATTTCATATTTTCCGCACAAATTGCAGGATTCACTTTCAGCATTTACATTTTAACACAGTAGTTTGAGAAAAGGAAGCCCTCCAAATGTTAAATTTTAATTTCAGCTGCCGAACCCTTCCCAGCCGGGCCGCATAGGATGCGACAGTGTCAGGAAAGGAGGCAGCGCTGTGGAAGCAGTCACATCAGGACTGAACACCGAGATTTTTTCCGCTGAGCGGGAATGGACTGTGGAGGGACTTCCGGTGCTTACCGCGCAGGTGTCCCTCCCTGAGCCTGTGGGCTCGGAGAACCGGACCACCCGGCGGATCCGGCGGTACTACCGCGCCCAGTGCCGGGCCTTTCTCCGGTACTGTGACCGCTGGCTGTTTCCCATGGCAGCGCGAGCCTGCCGGGAGGCGCTGGCAGACAGCCGCCCCCTTCCCCAGCTCCAAGCGGAGCTGTCCTTTCGGGTCACCTACAACGAGGGCGGCTTCTGGAGTCTGTATACCCAAATCCGGGAGCCAGCCGCCGATGGACACATTCTGCTGCGGCGCTGGGGTGATACCTGGGACCTGCGGCGGGGCTATCCGGTTTCGCTTCCGAGCTTTTTTCCGCACCGGCGGGGCTGGAAGCGGCGCCTGCTGACTTTGGCCGCTCAGGAGATCCAGCGTCAGGAGACTGCCGGGTACGCCCGGTATCTGGACGGCTGGCGAAGGCGGCTGCGGCAGCAGTTCAACCCCATACGGTTTTACCTCACCCCGGAAGGCCTTGCCTTCTTCTACCCCATGTACGCCATCGCCCCGGCGGCGGAGGGTATCCCTGTCTTTACCGTCCCCTACGAAGCGGTGGGCCCATACGTGCCCACTTCAGAAGCAGAGCCGTCCTCGTCTGCTCCGCAGACATAGCAAACAGCGTCCCCGCTTCCGCAGGGACGCTGTTTATTATCTTATTGTTCGCTTATTCGCCGAAGTTGTCCTTCACCAGGTCCACCAGTGCGCCGACAGCTTCCTTCTCGTCTGCGCCGTCCGCGATCAGGGTAATGGTAGTACCCTTCACGATGCCCAGAGACAGAACGCCCAGCAGGCTCTTGGCGTTAACGCGGCGATCATCCTTTTCCACCCAGATACCGCTCTTAAACTCATTGGCCTTCTGAATAAAGAAGGTTGCGGGTCTGGCGTGCAGACCTACCTCGTTATTAACGGTGATTTCCTGTGTATACATGATACAGCTCTCCTTTTCTATACCAAGTAATTCCTCATCTTAAATCAAAGAGGTGTGCTCCACCAGTTTTCTGATTGTTATTTTACCTGTTTTTTCACGTTCCGTCAACGGCGTTTTTCACAAACATTTGAATTGAAATGTGGAACGCCCCCCAACAATACAGGCAGGATTCCCAAAAGCGATCCTCCGTCCGAAAAAGCGTGGTTTGCTCTTTTCATCATATTCCGCCAGAGCGGAAAGCGTGACCAGAGTGCACAAAGCGCCGGGTCTGCGGAGCATCTTCCATACGTTCGGACGCCGCCAAGGCGCTTTTCCAGAAAATACAAACGGAATTTTGCGTGAAAACCAGACCTTTGCGGCATACTACGCCATGGGTATCGCAAACTCCCAGCAAAGGAGGAACGCACATGAAATCTCGCGCTTCCCTGTTTTTGGCGGTCTTGCTGCTGGCACTGTCCCTCACCGCCTGCGGCAAGGAGCCGGCCAAGAACGATCGAAATGACGCCGGGTCCGGTCAGAACAGCGCCTACGACGCCGTTTCGGACCCAAACCGGAACAATGCTCCCAACAATGACGCCATCATTGGGCGGGATGACCACACCGTCACCGCCCCGGACACCAATCCCGCCCCCAACCCCGCCAACGAGCCTGCCGGAGACCTTCCCGGCGCGTCTATGGACCGGATGCTCCGCAACGGCCGTGTCCATGACCGGGACGGCGACCTGCTAGACGGCGAAAATTCCGTCACCCCCGGCGCAGACCGTTGGTAAAGCCGTTATTCCACTTCCGCCCTGACATGCGGCGTACCGCCCGAACCGCCGGTACGCCGCTTTCCATCATTCTGTCCATCAGGCGGCACGGGGCTTTTCACCAGGACAGACTTCTGCTATAATTAAGATAAAAGTTCCGCTCCGTCCTGACTGGGGGAGTGATCGCAGGAGGTCCCGCCATGTCCCAGAAATTTTCCATGACGCCCATTGCCCATATCCACAGTGATTTCGCCGAAAAATTCGGCGTGCCCCGGCAAAGCGGGCTGGTGGAGGAGCTGGAGGCTGACATTGTTTTCGAACCGGCCTATCAGAACCCGGACGCCCTCCGGGGCTTGGAGGACTTCTCCCACATCTGGCTCATCTGGGTCTTTGACCGGGCCATCCGGGATACCTGGTCCCCTACGGTCCGCCCGCCCCGGCTGGGGGGCAACACCCGGATGGGTGTCTTTGCCACCCGCTCCCCCTTCCGGCCAAACCCCATTGCTCTGTCCTGCGTGAAACTTGCGGGCATCCGCCAGACGGCAGACGGCCCCGTGCTCCGGGTCCGGGGTGCGGATCTGGTAAACGGCACTCCCATTCTGGACATCAAGCCTTACATCCCTTACGCCGACAGCCATCCCGACGCACTGGGAGGCTTCGCCGCCGTACCGGCAGGGGAAACCCTGTCTGTTTCCATCCCCCCAGCCCTGTTAGCGCAGGTGCCCGCAGAGCGGCAGGAGGCTTTGCGGGGCGTTCTGGCTCAGGACCCCCGGCCCCACTACCAGAAGGACCCGGAGCGGGTCTACGGCTTCTCCTTTGCCGGTTTTGAAGTCCGTTTCACCGTGGACGGGGACCAGCTCACCGTCCGGGATATCCGTCCGGCTGAATAAAATATTTGCTGAAACTCCGGCGGTCCGCATTGCTGCGGACTGCTGTTTTTTGGGAGGATTCCGCTTCCTTATGTGCACAGGATAAGAAGGGACTGCGCAAAGGTTCAACGAGTGGTTTTTTATTTTTCGTGTAAAAACCCATTGACAAAGTAGGTTTGTTGGTATATGGTTTAAACACACTAAGTTTGTAGGTGATTGCATGACTACTTTTATGTGCACTCCTGATATCCGATGTTGATGGCCCTCTTCCTCGCTGGCACATCAAACAAAATCATGTTCAAGGAGTGCTTTTTTATGATCTATCCTGCCATATCCGGTATTGCCTCCCCTTCGCCGTCATCTGCGAAACAGGAGGTACCGGCCCATGATTAACTACGCCCATCTGAAATCCCAGATGATCCAGCTTTTGGATCTTCTGCGGTCCATTCTCTACCCCAATGTGTTCGACGCCATGGAGGAAGCCCACTCCAAAGAAGAACTGGAAGCGGCCGCCCGGCGTCAGCTTCGGGAGATCCTGGAGCGAATCTATCGGGAACCCCCTCAATATGACGATGTGATCGACACTCTGTTTTCCAAGCTTCCCGCCATCCGGGACACGCTGGACACCGACGTGCAGGCTGCCTACGAGGGCGATCCCGCCGCTACCTGCCGGGAGGAAGTCATGCTGGCCTACCCAGCCTTTGAAGCCATCAGCATTTTCCGCATCGCCCATGAGCTGTATCTCATGAAGGTCCCCATGCTGCCCCGGATGATGACGGAATATGCCCATTCCCTCACCGGCATCGACATTCACCCCGGCGCCACCGTGGGGCCCTATTTCTTCATTGACCACGGCACCGGCGTGGTCATCGGCGAGACCACCGTCATCGGCGAGCACGTCAAGCTGTACCAAGGCGTGACCCTGGGTGCCAAGAGCTTCGCCGTCAAGGCGGACGGCACCCTGGTGAAGGGCAACAAGCGTCATCCCAACATCGGCAGCAACGTGGTCATCTACGCCGGGGCCACGATCTTAGGCGGCGACACCTATATTGGTGATAACTGCGTCATCGGCGGCAATGTGTGGCTGACCCACTCCGTGGAACCCGGCAAACGGGTCCTTACCGCCCGGGAGCAGACGGAATTTGTGACCACAGATATCTGATAATTTTTACATATTATACACAGCACCACAAAGGAGGAACCCGCTATGGTATACGCAGATAATGCTGCAACAACAAAAATGAGCCGCACGGCCATCGACGCCATGCTGCCCTATATGGAGACCCACTACGGCAACCCCTCCAGCCTGTACCGGCTGGGGCAGGAGGCCGCCGAAGCCTTACAGAGCGCCCGGGAGACCGTGGCCGCCTGTCTGGGCTGCACACCCCGGGAGATCACCTTTACCTCCGGCGGCAGCGAGGCCGACAATCAGGCTTTGATCTCCGCCGCCCGCATCGGTGAGCGCAAGGGCAAGAAGCACATCATCTCCACCGCCTTTGAGCATCACGCCATTCTCCACACCCTGAAAAAGCTGGAAAAGGAAGGCTTTGAGGTCGAGCTGCTGCCGGTGGGCCCCATCGGCACCGTCACCGCCCAGCAGGTAGCGGACGCCATCCGCCTCGACACCTGCCTGGTCACCACCATGTACGCCAACAACGAGATCGGCTCCATCCTGCCCATTGCGGAGATCGGCGCGGTCTGCCGGGAAAAAGGTGTCCTGTTCCATACCGACGCCGTGCAGGCCGCCGGTCATCTCCACATCAATGTCAACGAGCAGAATATCGATATGCTGTCCCTCTCCGGCCATAAGTTCCACGGTCCCAAGGGCACCGGTGTGCTGTATGCCCGGCAGGGCATCCCCCTGACCAACATCATCGAGGGCGGCGCACAGGAGCGGGGCAAGCGGGCCGGTACGGAAAACGTTCCCGGCATCATGGGTCTGGCCGCTGCGCTGAAGGAGGCCTGCGATCACATCGACGAAAACACCGCCAAGGTCTCCGCATTGCGGGACCAGCTTATCGCCGGTCTCTCTCAGATTCCCCACAGCGCCCTGAACGGCGATCCCGTCCACCGGCTCCCCGGCAACGTGAACTTCTGCTTTGAGGGCATTGAGGGCGAAAGCCTGCTGTTGCTGTTGGATCAGGCCGGGATCTGTGCGTCCTCCGGCAGCGCCTGCACCTCCGGTTCTCTGGACCCCAGCCATGTGCTGCTGGCCATCGGCCGCCCCCACGAGGTCGCCCACGGCTCCCTGCGGCTGAGCCTGTGCGAATGGAACACTCAGGAGGATGTGGATCACATTCTCAAGGAGGTCCCCCGGATCGTGGCGTACCTGCGGAGCATTTCTCCCGTGTGGAAGGATCTTGCCAGCGGCAAGAAGCAGTTCATGCTGTGAGCCTGCCGGAGACCCGGTAAAAAGCATTGCGCGATTTCAGAGACGCGGGACGCCGCTTCCGGCTATTCCGCCTCTACTTTTGATGATTACCCAAGGAGGCTTTCATATGGCACTTTATACAGAAACCGTCATGGACCATTTTACTCATCCCCGGAATGTGGGAGAGATCCCCGACGCCGACGGCGTAGGCGAGGTAGGCAACGCCAAGTGCGGCGACATTATGAAGATGTACCTGAAGATCAAGGACAACCGCATCGAGGATGCGAAGTTCGAGACCTTCGGCTGCGGCAGCGCCATCGCGTCCTCCTCCATGGCCACGGAGCTTATCAAGGGCAAGACCATTGAGGAGGCCCTCGCCGTCACCAACAAGCAGGTGGTGGACGCATTGGGCGGCCTGCCCGCCTACAAGCTGCACTGCTCCGTGCTGGCGGAGGAGTCCATCAAGGCGGCGGTGAAGGATTATTATGACCGCAACAACATCCCCTACGACCACAGCAAGTTCCCCGACTGCGAGCACTGCGAGGGCGGCTGTCCCATGGTTTGATGGGTAAGGTACTGATCGCAATGAGCGGCGGCGTTGATTCCAGCGTCGCCGCTTACCTTTTGAAGCACAGCGGCTGGGACTGCGTCGGCGCTACCATGACCCTTTACCGCAACGAGGACATCGGTATTTCCCGTAGCCGCACCTGCTGCTCTTTGGAGGATGTGGAGGATGCCCGCAGCGTGGCGTTTCGTCTGCGGATTCCCTACTACGTTTTTAACTTCTCCGATGAGTTTCGCCGTCAGGTGATGGACCGCTTTGCGGATGCCTACGGGCAGGGGCGGACGCCCAATCCCTGTATCGACTGCAACCGCTACCTGAAATTCCGGCATCTCTATGACCGGGCGGTCCTTCTGGGCTGCGATGCCATCGCCACCGGCCATTATGCCCGGATCGAGCGGGAAAACGGTCGGTATCTGCTGAAAAAGGCGCTTGACGCAAGCAAGGACCAGAGCTATGTACTCTATATGCTGACCCAGAAGCAGTTGGCCCTCACCCAATTTCCATTGGGTGCCCTCCGCAAAGCGGAGACCCGGCAGCTGGCGGACAGTCTGGGCTTTTTTAACGCCAGAAAGCCGGACAGTCAGGATATCTGTTTCGTCCCGGATGGCGACTATGCCGCTTTCATTCGTCGGCACACCGGAAAAGCGGACGCCCCCGGTGATTTCGTAGACGAATCCGGCCGGATATTGGGACGTCACAAGGGCATCGCTCACTATACCATCGGCCAGCGGAAAGGATTGGGTATCCCTTCCAGTCAACCGCTGTACGTAAAAGCCATTGATCCAAAGAGCAATCAGGTGGTCCTCAGCGAAAATGACGCTCTATTCTCCCGGCAGCTCACCGGTGAGAATTTCAAGTGGATCGCCTGGGAAGCGCCGCCCCGCCAGTTCCGGTGCAGTGCCAAGATCCGCTACCGCCAGACGGAGCAGCCCTGTGAGGTGACGGTGGAGGAGGACGGCTCCGTGCAGGTGCTGTTCGACCGTCCCCAGCGGGCCATCACTCCGGGACAGGCGGTGGTACTCTATGACGGAGACACCGTTCTGGGCGGCGGTACAATTTTATAGCCCATGGCCGCAGCGCAAAAAACCAGTGGAAAGGTTGAACCTTTCCGCTGGTTTTTCAGTTTCTATCAGGTTTCCTCTGTTTCATCGGCGGAGGCCATACGCTTCCGGGCATGGTCACAGATGGCCTTGAAGGTCTGGTCGCTGATGTCATGCTCCATTTTGCAGGCATCCTCCTCCGCGGTCTCCGGCTCCACGCCCAAACTCACCAGAAAACGGGTCAGGGTCCGGTGCCGCTGGAGCATTTTGGACGCGATCTGCATACCGGCATCCGTCAATGTGATGAGGCCGTCCTTATCCATCTCAATATATCCGTTTTCCCGCAGACGCTTGGTGGCGTAAGTCACGCTGGGCTTCGTCACCCCCAAGTGCTCCGCTACGTCCACAGAGCGCACATATCCATGCTTGGTCTGCATCATCAGCATGGTTTCCAGATAATCCTCAGATGCTTTCAGGATCTGCACGGCCATCACCGGTCCTTTCTTCCTATCACGATTCAGGGCATCGCCGTCCGCCCAAAAGCCTTGGTGAAAGCGACAGCCCGCATGAAGCTGTTTTGGGCATTTTACCATATTTTCTTCACAAATGCAAGGTGTCTTCTCCCCTGAGATTTTGACAATATTTTTAAAAATCCCGGTTGACAGAAGAGATTAGAGATGTTAAACTAAGCTGTAGTTAGAGGAGGCTAACGCCTTACAAAGCGTGACGGCTGCACTCCGACTATTCTTTTTCCATAATAGTTAGTTCAATTTAACTAACAGATTCGGAGGGATCGTTATGATGCCGCTTGCACTGGCAAATATCGGTGAAGAATACATGATCCGCAGGGTCAGCGGAAATCCCGAGGTAAAAAAGCACCTGGAGGACCTGGGGTTCACCGCCGGCGGGTCCATCACGGTGGTGTCCGCTCTGGGAGGCAACATCATCGTCAAGGTGAAGGAGTCCCGGGTGGCCATCAGCGAGGAGATGGCCCGCAAGATCATGATCTGATTCATTTGAATTTGAAATCTGATAGAAACAGTAGGAGGAAACAAGTATGAAAACGCTGCGTGACGTCAAAATCGGTGAGACCGTAAAGGTCGTCAAGCTCCACGGAGAGGGGCCCATCAAGCGCCGCATTATGGACATGGGTATCACCAAGGGCGTGGAGATCTATGTCCGCAAGGTCGCCCCTCTGGGCGATCCCATGGAGGTCACCGTCCGGGGCTATGAGCTGAGCCTGCGGAAGGCCGACACCGAAATGATCGAGGTCGAGTAAACACAAAAATTTTTCAAATACGGTTTGAGTACCCAAACCAAAAGGAGCATGTATGGAAAAGCAGATCAAAATTGCCTTGGCAGGCAACCCGAACTGCGGTAAGACGACCCTGTTCAACGCCCTGACCGGTTCCAACCAGTTCGTGGGCAACTGGCCCGGCGTCACCGTGGAGAAAAAGGAAGGCAAGCTGAAAAAGCATGACAATGTAGTCATCATGGACCTTCCCGGCATCTATTCCCTGTCCCCCTACACCCTGGAAGAGGTAGTGGCCCGTAACTATCTGGTGGGAGAACGGCCCGACGCCATTCTGAACATCATCGACGGCACCAACCTGGAGCGCAACCTCTACCTCACCACCCAGCTTACCGAGCTGGGTATCCCGGTGGTCATCGCCATCAACATGATGGACGTAGTCCGCAAGAACGGCGACCAGATCAATGTAGCAGAGCTGTCCCGGGAGCTGGGTGTACGGATCATCGAGATCTCCGCGCTGAAGGGGGACGGCGTCATGGAAGCCGCTGAAGCCGCTGTGAAGGCCGCCGAGGGCACCAAAACCGTTCCCATGCACACCTTCTCCGGCCCTGTGGAGCACGCCATCGCCCACATTGAGGAGGCCGCGGTGCACAACCTGCCGGAGGAGCAGCAGCGCTGGTACGCCATCAAGATCTTCGAGCGGGATGACAAGGTGCTGGAAAAGCTCAGCATCCCCGCCGATATCATGACCCACATCGAGACTGATATTCAGGCCGCCGAAACCGAGCTGGACGATGATGCCGAGAGCATCATCACCAATGAGCGGTACGTCTACATTGCAGAGCTCATCAAGAGCTGCTACAAGAAACACAATCAGGGGCAGCTCTCCGCCTCCGACAAGATCGACCGCATCGTCACCAACCGCTGGCTGGGCCTGCCTATTTTCGCCGTGGTCATGTATCTGGTGTACTACATCGCCATGGTGACCGTGGGCTCCGCCGCTACCGACTGGGCCAATGACGGCCTGTTCGGTGACGGCTGGCATCTGTTCGGCATCGGCACCAGCGAATATACCGAGGTCGCTGACAATTACACCGCCGCCTCTGAGGCCATCAGCGCCTACTATGAGCTGGACACTGAATCTGATGACTTCGACCCCGACGCCGCTCTGGCCGACATGAAGGCGGTTCAGCCCGACTCCGCGTCCACCACCATCGAAGTGGAGGACGAAGAGACCCTGGCCATGAATGACATGACCGTTTACTATGACGCCATCCCCGCTGACGCTGACGAGGAAACCACCGTCGGCATGAGCTATCTGGACGCTGTCACCTACTTTGAGGAGAATGGCTTTGACGAGCCCGATCCTGCCGACTACGGCGTGTGGGTCCCCGGCGTGCCTGTACTGATTGGCAATGCTCTGGAAGCCGCCGGTGCTGCCGACTGGCTCAACGGCCTGATTCTGGACGGCATTGTGGCTGGCGTTGGCGCGGTTTTGGGCTTCGTGCCCCAGATGCTGGTGCTGTTCCTGATGCTGGCCTTCCTGGAGGCCTGCGGCTACATGGCCCGTATCGCCTTCGTTCTGGACCGTATTTTCCGCAAGTTCGGCCTGTCCGGTAAGTCCTTCATCCCCATGCTCATCGGCACCGGCTGCGGCATCCCCGGCATCATGGCCTCCCGTACCATTGAAAACGAGCGTGACCGCCGTATGACGATCATGACCACCACCTTCATCCCCTGCGGCGCTAAGGTGCCCTTTATCGCCATGGTGGCAGGCGCTATCTTCGGCGGTGCTGCCTGGGTGGCTACCTCCGCCTACTTCGTGGGCATGGCTGCCATCATCATCTCCGGCATCATGCTGAAGAAAACCAAGATGTTTGCCGGCGATCCCGCACCCTTCGTCATGGAGCTGCCCGCCTACCACTGGCCCACCGTGGGCAACGTGCTGCGCAGCATGTGGGAGCGGGGCTGGTCCTTCATCAAGAAGGCTGGCACCATCATTCTGCTGTCCACCATCGCTGTGTGGTTCACCACCTACTTCGGCTGGGCTGAGGACGGCTTCCGGATGCTCTCCGAGGAAGAGATCGACTGCTCCATCCTCGCCCACATCGGCAGCCTGATCGCCTGGATCTTCGCACCTCTCGGCTGGGGCAACTGGAAGGCCGCTGTGGCCTCCATCACCGGTCTGGTGGCCAAGGAAAACATCGTTGGTACGCTGGGTATTCTCTACGGCGGCGGTGATGAGACTGTCTATCAGGCTCTGGGAGCTGTCTTTACCCAGATCAGCGGCTACTCCTTCCTGGTGTTTAACCTGCTGTGCGCCCCCTGCTTTGCCGCCATCGGCGCCATCAAGCGGGAGATGAACAACGCCAAGTGGACCTGGTTCGCCATTGGCTATCAGTGCGGCTTCGCTTATCTGTGTGCCCTGATGGTCAACCAGTTCGGCAAGGCCTTCACCGGTAGCCTGAACGTCATCGGTCTGGTGGCTGCCATCGCCGCTCTGGCCTTTATCATCTACATGCTGGTTCGTCCTTACAAGGAAGCTACCAAGCTTTCCACTAAGGTCTGATTTTCCCCTCACCCTCCATTCTATATCTTCCATCTTCTATTTCTTTCAAAGGAGTGATTTTCCATGCTGACCTGGCTGAGTGCCAATCTCTCTACCCTCCTCATTTCTCTTGTCTTATTTGCCGTTGTCATTTCCATTGTCCGGTATCTCATCCGGCAGAAAAAGCAGGGTAAGCACACCTGCGGATGCAGCGGCGGCTGCGCCGGTTGTTCCGGCGACTGTCACTGCGGGCGATAAACACTCCCAAAGAGAACAGGCGCGTGGGGCATCCCACGCGCCTGTTCTTCTCTTTGCTAACTTGTTTACAATTTGAATTCCTGCTCCACAAAAGGATCAGATTTTGACGATCTTCCCGGTTTTCCACGCCTCCGTGGTGGCGTAGCCCACCCGTGTGGCATAGATGCCGTCCGCCACGCCGGTATCCGGCTTCCGCCCTTCTCGGACGCAGCGGACAAATTCCTCCATTTCCGTGAGGTACGCCTCCGCAAACCGCTCCGGGAATGATTCCACACATTCGGTCCGGGCGCCATTCACATCGTAGACCATAGCCCGGTTCTTCTCCGGCACGGCAGAAATGCGGATCGTGCCCTCCGTGCCTACGATCTCCGTTTCGATATGGTAGCCGTAGGGGGCGGTGCGGCCCACATGGACCATGCCCATAGCGCCGTTTTTGAATTTGTAGACGGCGACGCCGGTCTCATCGTCCCCGGCGTCCTGAAAGGCTGGGTGCTTAAAGGTGCAGCCCATAGCGTAGACCTCCGCAGCCTCGCTATCCAGAAACCAACGCATCAGATCTATGTCGTGTATGGCAGAATCCAGAAAGATCCCGCCGGAGGTCCCGCTGTACCGGATGGCCCCCTCCACCACGGCTTCCGGGTCGATGCCGGTGGATTTCACCAGATACGGCGTACCGATAGCCCCCGCAGTGATTTTTTCCTTGGCATAGGCGTAGGACTTGTCATAGCGCCGCATAAAGCCCAGCATACACACCAATTCCGGGTGCCGGGCCACGGCCGCCTCCGCCTGAAGGCATTGTTCCATCGTAACGCCCAGAGGCTTTTCGGAAAACACGTGCTTCCCCGCGTCCAGCGCCGCCTCGATCTGCCAGCAGTGCTCCCCGGAGGGGGACACGATGGCCACCGCGTCCAGTTCCGGATCGGCGACCATCTCCCTGAAATCGCCGTACACCTTTTCAAGTCCCAATTCCTGACGGGCATAAGCCTGACTGTCCGCGCCGGGCACGCAGGCTGCCGTCAGGACCGCGCCGGGGATCTTGTGGGCAAGGTTGGCAGCATGGACCCGGCCCAGCCGCCCCAGACCGGCAATGCCAACACGCAGTTCCGTCATAAGCAGTCTCTTTCCATTCAACTTGATCGGTTCAAAATCATAACCACCGGCCGTGCCGGTGGTTTGCACTAGCCCCCTTGGGGCATGACCTGGGCTGAGCCTATAGGCTCGTCGAAAAGTCTGCCAACCGCGCAGTTCTCCCGGGCTGCCCCTAAAGGGGCTTTTGTTTATTTGCCTCCTCTTACCGGCTCATCCGTAAACGGGTCTACGAACTCCTTGATACTAAGCTGGTCGTCTGTGTAATCTTCCTGAAGTTGATTTTTGATATACTCCTCTATTGCGCGCCTATTTCGTCCCACTGTGCTGACGTAATATCCCCGGCACCAGAAATGCCGGTTTCCATACTTATGCTTGAGATTTGCATACTTTTCGTAGATCATTAAACTGCTCTTTCCCTTGAGATATCCCATAATCTGCGATACGCTGTATTTCGGTGGTATGGATACGAGCATATGGATATGATCCTTGCACGCTTCCGCTTCATGAATCTCGATACCCTTATATTGGCACAGCTTTCTGATCATCTGTCCGATATCCTGTTTGATCTTTCCGTATATGATCTGTCTCCTGTATTTCGGTGCGAATACGATATGATATTTACATTCCCACTTCGTGTGTGCTAAACTACTGACATCAAGTTTCATTTGGACTTGATTCCTCCTTTGATTTTATGTTCTTGGTTGGCAGACCATCTTCATTTTATCAAAGGAGGATATTTTTTCTATGCATAGCTAAAGCTTTTTGGAACCACCGGCATTGCCGGTGGTTTTCTTTATACAATAAAATTACGCCGCCGCTTTCGCGGCGGCGTAATTCAACTCAACAGTGCGTCCGGGGGACGGTTTACTGTGCAGCCATCTTACGGGCCTTGGCCTCCATCTTATTACGGAAGACGTCGATGGTAACGGCCAGAATGATAACAGAGCCGATGACGATGTACTGGACATCGTTCTTGGCACCGGCCAGGTTCAGGCCGTTGCGGATAACAGCCATCAGCAGAGCGCCGATCAGGGTGCCCCAGATGGTGCCCTTGCCGCCGGTGAAGGAAGCGCCGCCCACGATGCAGGCTGCGATGGCGTCGTTATCATAGGTGGAACCGGCGTTGCCGTTAGCGGAAGCCAGACGGCCAACAGACACGATACCAGCCATACCGGCCATGAAACCGGACAGGGTGTAAACGAAGGTCAGCACGTTCTTGGAGGGGATACCGGACAGACGGGCTGCCTCGGGGTTGCCGCCCACGCAGTAGATCTGGCGGCCCAGAGCGGTCTTGCGCAGGAAGATATCAAAGATGATGAACACAATGATAACCAGAATGAAGCTGAAGGGGATACCGGGGAACTTCACCTTGGTGGTGCCCTCATAATAGGTGGTGAACAGAGAGCCGCCGCCGATCCACATGAGGCCGTCAATGCCAGTGTTGGTGAAGGCGATGGACTTGGAGCCGGTAATGACCAGCGCCAGGCCCCACAGTACGTTCTTCATGCCCATGGTGGACACGAAGGGATGGGGCAGATCCAGTCGGGTCAGCAGCGTGCCGTTGATGAAGCCGGCCAGGGTGCTGACGGCCAGGCCGCAGAGCGCCAGCAGGAAGGGGTTCGTGATGCCGGACTGGACCATAACGCCGATGGTGCAGGTGCACAGCACGCAGTTGGAACCAACGGACAGGTCGATACCGGCGGTAATCAGGGCGCACAGCATACCGGAAGCGATCAGGCAGTTGATGGATGCCTGCTTCAGGATATTCATGAAGTTACCGACCTTCATGAACTTGTCCGGCATGGTGATGCAGAAAATCAAAACCAGGATGGCAAGGGCCATCAGTGTACCGAGCTTTTGCAGAAGCTCTTTCATTTTCGTGTTTTTCATATCAGTCTAACTCTCCTCCCCAGGCCGCTTTCATGATGTCTTCGGAATTGAAGTGCGGCGTGTCCCGGTCAATATCAGCCATCACTCGGCCGCCGCGCATAACTACCACATGGTCGCTCATAGCCAGGATCTCCGGCAGCTCGGAGGAGACCATGATGACGCACTTGCCGGCCTTCACCAGATCGTTCATGACCCGGTAAACCTCGATCTTGGCGCCCACGTCGATACCACGGGTGGGCTCATCGAAAATAAAGATGTCGGCGTCGGTGTTGACCCACTTGCCGATAACCACCTTCTGCTGGTTGCCGCCGGACAGCTGGCCGACGACCTCATTCAGGGAGGGGGTCTTGATCTTCAGGGCGCTGACATTGTCATTGCCCGCCTGCTCAATGCGGTCCTTGTCCAAGAAGGGACCGTTGGAGAAGCCCTTCATATTGGCCAGGACCAGATTGGTCCGCACATCTAGGTTGAGCACCAGGCCCTGGCCCTTACGGTCCTCTGTCAGGAAGGCGATTTTTCTCTTGATAGCGTCCTTCGGCGTTCTGATATGTACCTTCTCGCCCTTGACGTAGATCTCGCCGCTGTCCAGCTTGTCAGCGCCGAACACCGCCCGCATGGTCTCCGTGCGGCCTGCGCCGACGAGGCCCGCAAAGCCGGTGATCTGGCCCGCATGGGCCTTAAAGCTGACATCGTGCAGGACGCCGGCCTCGTTGAGGCCCTTGGCCTCCAGCCACACCTCGCCCTTGGTGCCGAATTCCTTGGGATACAGGTTATCCAGAGTACGGCCCACCATGGCGTTGATGAGGGAGTCCTCCGTGAGGTTCACGGTATCCTCGGTGATGATGTGCTCGCCGTCACGCATGACGGTCACACGGTCGCAGAGCTCAAAGAGCTCTTCCAGTTTATGTGACACGAACAGGATGGCCACGCCCTTGGCCTTCAGGCCCCGGACGGTCTCCATCAACTGCTCGATCTCTTCCTTACCCAAAGAAGAAGTGGGCTCATCCATAATAATGAGCTTGGCATCCAGGGACACAGCCTTGGCGATCTCCACCATCTGCTGCTGACCCACGCCCAGCTTACCGCACTCCAGGTGGACGTTGATCTCCGGATGTCCCAGTGTTTTCAGCGCTTCTTCCGCCTCGGCGTGCATCCGGGGATAATCCAGCAGCAATCCCTTCTTAACGGCACGCCCCATAAAAACGTTATCCGTGACAGGCAGCTGCTTGACGATGTTCAGCTCCTGATACACACAGGCGATGCCTGCCTCGCGGGACTGAACAGGGTTTTTGAAAACGACCTTCTGGCCGTCCACAAAGATTTCCCCTTCTTCCGGAGTGTGAACGCCGGTGAGCACCTTGATCAAGGTGGATTTACCTGCGCCGTTTTCTCCGATCAGACCGTGAATCTCACCGGGTCTGATGCCGATAGACATGTCTTTTAACGCGACAACACCAGGAAAACGTTTGGTAATATGTTTCAGTTCGACGACATACTCGCTCATGGAATTACCTCGTTTCTGTTTTTCCTGATTTCCGAACCGCTCCCGCCGCAGCGGAAGCGCTCTCTCGATCCCGATTCCCAGGGTTATTTTCGTTGAAATGTGCTTGCTGTTTAATCGTTTTCTTCTGTGCGTATTGTAACCGGGATCAGACAGAGAATGGTTCCTGCCAGATCCCGGCGTGCCGAAAATTTTCCGTTCCGCCGTGGGAACCCATCAGGTTTCCGCTTGCAGGCACGCGCATGATCGGCTTTTCGGAATACAGCGGCAGAAAACCTGCCGCTGTATTCCGGCTTTTTCGCTTTTCAGCTATGGATAGCAGTCAGGCTGAATTAGCCCTTCATGGCCTCCAGGTTGTCCAGGTAAGCCTGGCCGTTCTCAGCGGTAACGACCTGAACGGGAGCATTGATGACTTCGTCAACGGGCTCGAGCTTGACAGCCTTCACGGCAGCCTCGACCACCTGATAGCCCATCTCATAGGGCTGCTGAGCGACGGTAGCCTTCACCAGCTCGCCGTCCAGGATCAGCTTCACGGCGGAAGCGTTGCCGTCAAAACCAACGATGGTGATGTCAGACACGCCGGCGGACTTGCAGGCGTTCATAGCGCCGATAGCGGTATCGTCATTGTGGCAGAGCACGATGTCGATCTGATCGGGATAAGCGCTCAGCAGGTCTTCCATGGCCTTGGTAGCGCCGTCGGTCAGGTTGTTGCCGGACAGCTTGGCCAGAACTTCCACGCCAGCCTCGGTGCAGGCCTTCTCATAGCCTTCCATACGCATGTTGGAGGTGTTGTCGCCTTCCTGACCGTAGATGATAACGGCCTTGGCGTCGGTACCGGCCTGCTCGATGGCCCACTTGCCGCCCTCATAAGCAGCGTCCACGTTGGAGGTGCCCACGAAAGAGGTCTGGCCAGCGATGCCAACGTTGGTGTCAACAGCCAGCACGGGGATGCCAGCGTCGATGGCAGCCTGCAGAGCGCCCTGAGCGGCACCAGCATCGTTGGGAGCGCAGACGATGGCGTCGCAGCCAGCGCCGATCTGCTGCTCGATCATGGAAACCTGACCCTCGATATCGCTCTCAGCGCCGGGGCCAACCACGACCACTTTAACACCCAGATCATCACCGGCGGCCTTGCAGCCGGCCTCCACATAGCCCCAGTACTCAGAGGCCAGGGTCTTCAGGACAACAGCGACCTTGACATCGCCGGTAGTGGGGGTCTCGGTCTCGGTCTCGGTCTTGTCCTCGGTGTCGGCAGGGGCCTCGGTCTTCTTGCCGCCGCAGGCAGCCAGAGACAAAGTCATTACCAGTGCGAGAGACAGTGCAAACAACTTCTTCATTCTTCATTTGCTCCTTTTCATTTTTTTCAGGATGTTTCCGGCAAAAAGCCGAATTCCTGACAGTATTAATTTAGCACAAGCATAGCAGACTTTCAATCTTAAACTTTGCTCAAAGTGTAAAACTGTTATCGTGCACAGGGAAAATCGTTTTCGTTTGGCACTTTTCACAGTCCATTCGGGGAGTCAGCCGCCGCAGGCATTAACCGTACTTATGAATATACCATCACGATTTATGGCTGGTTTCAGGCTGCAGCGCATCGTATGTCTGCCGCGGACATTCTTTGGTCAGTTTGCGCACACAGTATGTCTTGCCGTTGGTTTTCTCCGTTTTTTTGTCCGCTTTGTCAATAGCCACATCCCCGCTTTACCACTTATAATCAGGAATAGAATGTCATACTATAAATGAGATGCATACCTGGTCCGATGGATACTTCGGGCAGAAAGGGATCTGATATGAACATTTTCTCTCTCTTTACCCTGTGCGGAGGGCTGGCCTTCTTCTTATACGGCATGACGGTCATGTCCAAAAGTCTGGAAAAAATGGCCGGCGGCAAGCTGGAGCGGCTGCTCAAGCGCATGACTTCCAACCCCATCAAAAGTCTGCTGCTGGGCGCCGGCATCACCATCGCCATTCAGTCCTCCTCCGCTATGACGGTCATGCTGGTGGGTCTGGTGAACTCCGGTGTCATGGAGATCGGACAGACCATCGGCATCATCATGGGTTCCAATATCGGCACCACCCTGACAGCGTGGCTGCTGTCCCTCACCGGCATCGAAAGCGAGAACTTCTTTGTCAACTTCCTCAAGCCCAAGAATTTCTCCCCCCTGCTGGCTTTGATCGGTATTCTGCTCATCATGGGCTCCAAGCGGCAGCGCCGCCGGGACGTGGGCCGGGTGATGATGGGCTTCTCCATTTTAATGTACGGCATGGAGCTGATGAGCGGCGCGGTGTCTCCTCTGGCAGATATGCCGGGCTTTACCCACTTCATGACTGCCTTCACCAATCCCTTCCTGGGTGTGCTGGTAGGCGCCGCCTTCACCGGCATCATCCAGTCCTCCGCCGCCTCCGTTGGCATTTTGCAGGCACTGGCCATGACCGGCTCCGTCACCTACGGCATCGCTATCCCCATCATCATGGGCCAGAACATCGGCACCTGCGTTACGGCTCTGATCTCCTCTATCGGCGTCAGCCGCAATGCCAAGCGGGTGTCCGTCATCCACATCTCCTTCAACCTCATCGGCACCGCTCTGGGTCTGCTGGCCCTGTTTGGCGGTAAGATGTTCCTGAATCTGCCCTTCCTGTCAGAGCCCATCGGCGCTGTTGGCATCGCATTCTGCCACACGATCTTCAACGTCTGCACCACCCTTGTGCTGCTGCCCTTCAGCCGGCAGCTGGAGCGCCTTGCCAACAAGGTGATCTCCACGGAGGACAAGCCCTCTGACTTCGCCTTCCTGGACCCCCGGCTGATGCGGACCCCCGGCGTGGCTGTCAGCGAATGCGCCGTCATGACCAACTGCATGGGCGCTCTGGCGCTGGAAAGCATGCAGCTGGCTCTGGCCCAGTTCATTCAGTATGACGGCAGCCGGGAGGAGCAGATCCTGGCCAACGAGGACAAGCTGGACACCTATGAGGACCGTCTGGGCGGCTATCTGGTCCAGATCTCTCAGCACGGCACCTCCTCCGCCGATATGCGCACCGTCTCCCGCCTGCTTCACGCCATCGGGGACTTTGAGCGGATCGGCGACCACGCTCTGAACCTGCAGGAATCCGCCAAGGAGCTTCATGAAAAGCAGTTGACCTTCTCCACCATTGCCCGGGAAGAGGTGGATGTGCTGACCTCCCTGCTGGAGGATCTGCTGAACAGCGCCCTGCGCAGCTTCCAGTCGGACGATCCCCAGATGGCCCGGCAGGTGGAACCTCTGGAGGAGACTATGGACCTCCTTACGGAGGAGATCCGCAGCCGTCACATCCGGCGGCTCCAAAGCGGCCAGTGCACCATCCAACTTGGCTTCATCCTCAATGATCTGCTGAACAATGCCGAGCGTGTAGGCGATCATTGCTCCAACATCGCTGTCAGCGTCATTGAGGAGCAGGAAAAACAGGCCGCCTCCCACGCCTATCTCCACAGTCTGAAGAAGAATGACGAGTTCTCCTTCCAGCTTCAGCAGAACCTGAGCCGGTACGTCCTGCCTGCGGAAACCGCAGAGGACCAGCCTGCCGAATAAGAAACCTTGCCAGCGTTCCCTTACGGGAGCGCTGGCTTTTTGCGTTTCCGGCCGCATATTCGGTTGAAGATGGCCCGTTCTGTCCGGGAAATCGAAAAATCAGCAGTCTCAGCCGCCGAAACAGTCCCTTTCTGTATAAATATGTGCTTTACCTTCCGGTGTTTTTCTGCTATACTGTATGTTTGTTAATGTGGAACATTGTTTGTTCCGCCTGATTTGAGAATGGGGGTGTCCGAATGAAGTATCAGAAATGGCATATCGGTACGGCATCAGAACAGGACACTGCCCTTTTGAAGGAAGCCGGCTACCCCAGTCTGCTGGCCACGGTGCTGGCCGCCCGGGGCATCACCACCTCCGAGGCCGCTGCCGAGGCGTTGGAGCGGGAAACCTCTCTGACGATCTCCCCCATGCTCATGCGGGACATGGACAAGGCGGTGGCCCGGATCCAGAAGGCGCTGGCCAACGATGAGACCATCGCTGTTTTCGGCGATTACGATGTGGACGGCATCACCTCCACGGTGCTGCTTCTGGACTATCTGAAAAACTGCGGTGCCAAGTGCCTGCGCTATATTCCCCGGCGGATCGAGGACGGCTACGGCCTCTCCAAGGACGCCATCCAGGGCCTGCGGGACAAGGGCGCCACCCTGATGATCACCGTGGACTGCGGGATCACCGGCAATGAGGAGATCGACTTTGCCGCATCCATCGGCATGGACGTGGTGGTGACGGACCACCATGAATGTAAGGAAAACCTCCCCAGGGCCGTGGCGGTAGTGGACCCCCACCGTCCGGATGACACCTATCCCTTCAAATATCTGGCTGGCGTGGGCGTGGCGCTGAAGCTGGTGCTGGCTCTGGGCGGACCGGACCGGGAAAACGCCCTGTTCGCCCGGTACTGCACTCTGGCCGCCATCGGCACCATTGCCGACGTCATGCGGAT
>ENA-UEQP01000398-UEQP01000398.1-human-gut-metagenome-genome-assembly--contig:-NODE-398-length-49680-cov-10.616273_pt1 | contig 49680 bp, 36 predicted proteins | sample MGYA00242951_ERZ507951 | MGnify/ENA primary metagenome ERZ507951 (study PRJEB26167, sample SAMN06115539) | human gut metagenome | host: Homo sapiens | place: China:Shanxi | collected 2015-11-18...
GAGACAGCCCTCAGTTCCGGAATCAAAAACAGCGGTAGACCGCTTGACAGCGGGTGGGTGGTCCAGAGATCAGGGCGAAGAGGATGTCAATTCGCATCAGCGGGCACTGAGCCGACGAAGGTCATTTTCCTCCCGCTTCAGAACAAACGGACTTGCATAGCCGAATCCCCGATGCTCGAATGCTCTTCGACGCATTCACTTCGCGGTTGCGCGCCGCAGTGCGGATACGTCCAAATGCAGGTGCTGCAGAACTTCGCCTGACCATGCTCGTTAAGCGAGAGATCATTTTTCAGTTTAATTGCTCAATAATTTCGCTCAGCTTAACGATTTTCGCAGCAACAAAAGTCGTACTCCATAAGAATCAACCGGCGTAATTTATATCAATGTAATCAATCGTATGCAGTTGATTGCATCTAACTTTTACCAATTAACACGTAATTGAAAGTTCCTGAACCACAATTAGTCGTGCCGCTGTATTCTACGAATATTATACGGAAGAAAAATTTAAAGCCTTTCTCATAGTATGAATCAAGTTTCTTACATTTTTTCCTTTAGCAAATGAATACATTTAAACAGGTTTTCATCGACTTATATTGCGACCCATTAACGAGGAAGCAATTTATTATAAGATTCGTTTTAACCTTTATTTTGTCATTACTACTTAATGTAGTAATTGATACATTGGATAAAATAGCATATAGACTTTCGGGTCAGTTAGACCTTTATTTTATATCCTTAATATTGGCTGCAAGTTTAGTGCTTCTTATCTATACGATTGGAATATTTTCGAGGAGACTTGCAGATTTAAACGAGAGTAAATGGCATTGTTTATGGTGCCTCATTCCATTAGTCAATATATTTTTTCTTATATACCTCTTCAGCGTTCCGGGAGCACTCTCGAAGGCGGAAAAATAAATGGAAAAGTTAAAGGAATTATTTACAGCTTTTAGCGGCGGCTTAGTTGCTGTAGTGTATCTCGTGTATGCGCTTGCTATGTATTGCATAGCTGGCATAGCAGTGTCTGACATCACGGGTTGGGATTGGCTTGGATATATTGCAGCGCCTATATTTATTTTTCTGCGCATGACATTTTTGCCTGCCGGTTTAGCAGCATGGGCCCTATATGATGTCTATCACTTCAATCCCTTCCTTGCAATACTTATTGCACTGCCCGGACTTGCATGGATGCTGATTGGAGGGGCAGGATTAGCCATCGCAGGTTTATTAGAGCGACTCAAGAAAAATAACAGAATCGATCATCATAACCAAATATATGTTGATACAAGTTCTGAAAAAGAAGCATTTAATGATAACTGCTCCAAAGCAGAAATGAAAAGTAACGATGAGGTTCCGGACAGTTCAGACAAAAGCACCTTAGAACAGTCTGAGATACATCCGGACATAGTTACCTGCCCCTTAGAAAACATCGAAAATAATGTTGATACAGGTGAGGCCATTCCTACAGATGAATCACGATCGATTTACGGTGATATTAAATCAACAGGAGTAGAAAGGGCCCTGACACTTATTCTTTTAATGTGCGTTCTTTCATTTGTAATATTTTGCGGGTTTAATTTAATCCATTATTTATAACATACCATTCCTCCAAAACATACCTGCAATTATTAATATTCTTCTAATGAAGAAAAAAGCAATTGAGTAAAGATGCGGTGCTCTGTTCGTCAAATCAATTGACGCGGAAACCGATGAGAATGTCAATACGTTCGGAGACCTCTTCCTTATGGTCCAAATAGATAAGGTTCGAGCCTTGCGGCTAACCGTCTTCTTAGACCAGAACTCGTTTCCTTCGTTGATTCGCAGCCTCCTCAACTCCGTCGAGTCGTGATCTTGGGTCACGACTCGGCGAAGTGCAAACTGTCGCCACACCAGCACACCTGTGCGCTATCGGGTGCAAAAATAAATTAAATATCAAAGGATTGTCTTAAAGCCAAACCACAAGCACAGTCATGAATGTGACGCTGCAGACAATCGAGAGCGAGTTCAGCGTGCACGAAAGCGCCACTCTGCCCGGATCATTCAGGCAGAGCGCCGTATAGATCGTGCAGACGGCCGAGAGCGGCGCAAAGGCAAGAATGGCGAGAACCTTGCGTACTTCCTGATCAAAAGGCAGATAGTTGTAGAAAAGAAAAGCGAGCGCCGCAGCAATCAGATAACGGCAGAAAAGCGTCTTGGCAATATGCAGTCCCGAACCCGGCGCGAGCTTCAATTCAAAGCCGATGCCGATCATCAGCATGGCAAGGAACGGATTTGCTACGCCCACCATGTCGGTAAACCCCAGCACCTGCGGCGGAAGCTTCCAGCCGAGGAAAGCCAGAATCGTCATGGCGACATAAACATCCATCGGAACAGAAGAAAACATCCGCCTGAAGAAAAGCCGGGCGCCGCCGCCTTCGTTTTTCCCGGCCACCGCCGCTGCGATGGAATAGGTCGCCCCCGTGCACATGATCGAATTGCCGGTATCCCAAATGCAGGCCGCGACGACACCCATGGGGCTCACGAAGCTCTGCAGAAAAGGAAGAGCGAAGCAGCCGACGTTGTAGCCCGAAAAATTAATGATATTGAAGGCCTGTTCGGCAGAATCGCCGCGCTTTGATGCGAGCCAGCCCGCGGCAACGGTGACCAGATTGCATCCGAGCCCGAGCAGCACGAGCACAAAGAGCGCCGCATCGACATCGATTCTGGTGAAGTTCGAAATGATGGCGCAGGGAAGCGTTACCTTGAGGACCAGTCCGGCGATGAGCCGAAAGTCTTCCGCACGAAAGAAGCCGACGCGCTTGAGCAGATAGCCCTCGACGATCACAGCGATGAAGGAGACAACCTTGACGAGAACGGATTCCATGGGAAATCCTTGGGGAAAAAGGGATGCATGCCGGCTGAGCGCCGGTATTTTTGAAGTGATCGGAAAGTATAAGTGCAGACCTGAAGCGCAGAACTGCGCTGGGTATTTAACCGCTCCCCCTCTTGATCCAAGCACGCTCAGCTGAGAGAAAGTCTGGATTCATCTTTCGATTCATATGCTTACGGGTTACTACCCCCAGCGGAGTAGTTATTATCACTAATAATTAGCACCTAAGTACTTGGGTAGTTGATTCCGAAAACTATGCTTAGAGTGACGTCAACACCCAGGAAACAGCGGCAGAGTCTAATGACCCGGGAGAGCGCTTCAGCCTGTCCCGAGACCGCCCTGCTGCTGCCGGGCAACCATTTCTGTCTTCAAAGGAGAAATAAAGATGACTGATATTTCCCGCCGCAAGCTCTTCGGCGCTGCCGGTGCCGCCTCTCTCGGCCTTGCCGGCATGGTTCCCGTGGCCTCCGCTTCCGAATGCGGCAAGCCCGTCAAGTGGAATGAAACCAAGGAATTCGTGATCATCGGCACGGGCTTTGCCGGCCTCGCTGCTGCGCTCGAAGCGCATCAGGGCGGCATGAAGTCTGATCAGATCCTCATTCTCGAAAAGATGTCCTTCCCCGGCGGCAACTCCGTCATCAACGGCGGCGCGGTTGCAGCTGCCGGCACCGACATGCAGAAGGCCGAAGGCATCAAGGACTCGCCCGACCTCCTCTACGCAGACATCATCAAGGCCAGCGGCGGTCTTGCTCATCCGGAACTCGCCCGCCACATCGCCGATGAATCCGTCGAAAACTTCTACTGGCTGCGCGACAAGATCGGCGTCAAGTTCAAGGCCGTGACCTACCACGGCGGCCATTCCGTCAAGCGCTCCCACGCCGTTGAAAGCAATTCCGGCGCCGGCTTCATTCTCCCGATGCTCGAACGCCTGAAGGAAGTAGGCATCAAGCCGCAGCTTCGCACGAAGGTCGAGCAGCTCATCGTCAACGACAAGGGCTGCGTCGAAGGCGTCAAGGCCCGCACCGGCTACACGTTCGGCAAGGAAGAATCCGGCAAGGTCGTCTACATCCGCGCCACGAAGGGCGTGCTCCTCGCCACCGGCGGCTTCTCGCAGAATGTCAAGATGCGCATGTCCCACGACCCGCGCCTCACCGCTGCCTTCACCTCGACCAACCAGCCCGGCGCAACCGGCGAAACGATTCAGCAGGCTCAGGAAATCGGCGCCAACACGATTCAGATGGACTGGATTCAGCTCGGCCCGTGGACGTCGCCTGACGAACAGGGCTTCGGCGTCGCGCCGCTCTTCGTTGAATCCGCCGTCGGCTACGGCCCGATGATCGATCCGGCCACCGGCAAGCGTTTCGTCAAGGAAACCGGCAACCGCAAGGTTCGTGCTGACGCCATCGTCGCGATCGGCCATCCCTGCCTGATCTACACGTCCGCGGTGAACGCCAAGGCCAACATCATCGGCAAGAACATGACCGATGAGCTCTATAAGCATGCCCGCGAATCCGGCGTCGTCAAGGAATATCCGACGCTCAAGGCCATGGCTGACGATCTGAAGATCCCGTTTGATCAGCTCAAGAAGACCAACGACGACTTCAACAGCTACATGAAGGCCAAGAAGGATCCGGAATTCGACTGCATGATCTTTGACAACGCTGTTCCGAACGAAGAAGGCCCGCTCCTCGCCGTTCGCCTCTGGCCGCGCGTCCACCACTGCATGGGCGGTCTTGAAATCAACAACAAGGCTGAAGTGCTCTCCTGCCGCGGCGAACCGATCAAGGGTCTCTACGCTGCCGGTGAAGTGACGGGCGGCGTCCACGGCATGGTCCGTCTCGGTACGGTTGCCGTTGCCGACTGCATGATCTTCGGCCGCACCGCTGCGCGCACTGCGCTCGCGTTCAAGGGCTGCTGATCCGCTTCCTCCGGGCTCTCCGCCGTCCATGCGTTTTGATAAGCTTTGCGGCGGCGCAGAAGCCCTTAAGGAGCCTCTCCGACGCTGGGACTGAACGGATTCTTTGATCCCTTCAGTCCCATCCTTAGGAGAGGACGTTTGCAGCGTTTAATCTTCTTCTCCGTGAACGGAGGCCGAAGCATCAGTCGGTTTGCCCGTCTTTTCCTCCTTTGGCGGGAAGACTGACTGTCGTGCGGCCTCCGCTTTTTCGTTTAATACCATGCCGTCCGCAAGGCCGGCAGATGCCCGATGTCTTTGGCTCAGAAAGGATCGGGACCAACTTCAAAAGGAAATACCACCATGCGCAAGACTCTCGTTGCGGTTGCCGCCGCACTTGCCTTCGGTTCTCTTTCAGCTCATGCCGGCGACGTTCAGATGTACGGCGTCATCGACGTGGGTTTCTCCTACGTTCATTCTGATGCTGACCAGCCCGGCGTTGACTCCGTTGATAAGTTCACGATGGAAAACGCCTCTGAATTCGGTTCCCGCTGGGGTATCCGCGGCACTGAAGACCTCGGCAACGGCTACAAAGTGGGATTCGTGCTCGAATCCGGCTTCAAGTCTGACGACGGCACGCTCGATCAGGGCGGCCGCCTTTTCGGCCGTGAAGCGCACATCGACCTCTACAGCCCGTACGGCACGCTGAGCGCCGGCGTGCTTCCGGTCTTCGGCAGCGTTCTCGGCGCCAACGGCCTCTTCCGCGCGATTGACCCTCTCTTTGCGAACTACACCGTCGGCTTCAGCTCCGGCTTTGCTAGCGCCTCCAAGTGGACCCGCGTCAACAACGCCGTGAGCTATGTCACCCCGACCTTCGCGGGCGTCACCGGCTACGCCATGTATTCGTTCCAGACGGATGTGGTGGGAAGCGATTCGAAGCAGGTTGAAGGCAAGTCGAGCGCCGACCGCTACGCCTCCCTGGCCCTTCGCTACCAGAACGCCAGTCTCGAAGGCATCCTCGTCGCGGATACCACCTTGTACGGCAGCGAGCGTCAGAACAAACATTCCGACGACGGCTTTACGATCACGGTGGGCGGCAACTATAAGTTCGACAGCGGCCTGAAGTTCGTGACCTTCTATCAGTACTTCCAGGATCAGGAACTCAATACGGCTCAGCGCGGCGGCGTTGCTGCCGACGGCATTAATAGCTTCACAAACAACCAGGGCTACGGCTTTGTCGACGGCTGGGGCGCCAGCTTCGGCGTGCACTACCCGGTGGCCGGCGGCACGCTCAAGGGCCAGATCTCCTACCGCGACATGGACAACCAGAACGACGTCGACTTCACGCGCTGGACGGTGGCCGCGGGCTACGACTATTCGCTCAGCAAGCGCACTGCCGTCTACGCCATGGCCGGCTACTCGCAGGAAAAGCTTGAAAAGACCGGCGTGGAAAGCGCTACCCCGAACGGCTACCAGATCGTCTTCGGCACGGTGCACCGCTTCTAATGGAGGCCTGAGCGGCCGGTTTTTCCCCTGAAACGGCCGCACATGCCCGACCGGCTTCCCAGAGCCCGAGGCTTCAGGCCTCATGATCCCCGACAGGTTTCGCACCTGCCGGGGATTTTTTTAGGGCTTCTCGCTCGGGGGAGTGTTTTTCAGTTTTTTAAACACCGTGTTCCATCCATTCTGACTTGCTGTTGTGTAAGCACTAGGGTTTCCCCGCCTCTTAAAACCTCACAATGTCTTCATCCAGATGAGCGCTTGCGGTTCATGACTTCTGCCGCAGCGCTTTTCGATATTTTTCCAAGACCAGTTGGAGAACCACAATATGCTCCTCACCAAACGCCAATTCCTCACTTCCGTTCTCGCACTTTCCGTTTCAGCTGCCGCCCGCGCAGCCGGCGGTCCGTCGGGCCCGGCAGTGCATTTTCAGTCTCAGGGCAAGATCGGCGAGGTGTTTGTGAATCCCTATAAGATTGCACCGCTCACCGCCGTCATCGGCAACGGCGGCTATGAACTGCGCAATGCATCCGTGCGCATCGTGCCTAAGCCCAACGGTCAGGAAATTGCTTACAGCGTCGCCGACCGGCTCTGCCGAACGCACGGCGGCATTCCGGTTTTCGGTCTCTATCCGGACTATCAGAATACTGTTGAAGTTGAATACGACCGCGTTGCCAACGATGCTGCGCGCACGGTTGAACATATCCGCGAGTCCTACAAGATTTATGCGGGTCCGGCCTACATTGGCAGCGACGGCACCGATCAGCAGACGGGCGGCTGGTTCCGCGCCGAAGTGCTTAAGTGCGCGCCTAAATACAAGGACCGTCTCTACCTCGTCAACAACATTCTCGAAAACAACCCGCGCGGCGGCCGCGCCGTCTGGAATAATCCCGCGGGCGGGGCGCTGCAGTGGGGCGGCTCGCCCGAAGTGGGCATCATTGACTCCACCGGGGCGCTGCGCTGGTACCTGATGCCGGATTCAATTTTCGAACCTAATTCCATCGAATGGGGCGGCGTGATGATGGGCTTCCGTCAGAATAAGGACGGCGCGCTCACCTGGGGCTACGGCCAGCGCTACGTCAAGTACGACATCCTCGGACGCCGCATTTGGAACCGTCTGCTGCCCGAAGGCTACGACGACTTCTCGCACGCGCTTGAGCCGATGGAAAACGGCCACTATCTCATCCGTGTTTCCGACGCCAACTACCGCCGGGCCGACGGCCGCAATGTCCGCACCGTGCGCGACGTCATCATCGAGGTCAACGAAGCAGGCGAAGTGGTGGACGACTGGAACCTCAACAACATTTTGGATCCGTACCGCTCAACGGTCATCAAGACGCTCGACCAAGGCGCCGTGTGCCTCAACATTGACGTCGACAAGGCCGGCAAGACCATGACGGCAGAAGAACTCGCCAAACTTGACGCTTCGGACGACTTCGGCGACATCCTGGGCACCGGCCCGGGCCGCAACTGGGCGCACGTCAACTCCGTGGACTACGACCCGACCGACGATTCAATCATCGTCTCCTCGCGCCACCAGTCAGCCATCATCAAGATCGGGCGCGACAAGAAGGTGAAGTGGATCATCGGCAGCCATGAAGGCTGGAAGAAGCCCTTCGCCGACAAGCTCCTTACGCCGGTCGACGCCTCCGGGAAGCCCATTGCCTGCGACAAATTCATGAACCACTGCGAAAACAAGTTCGACTGGACCTGGACGCAGCACACGGCATGGCGAATCAACGAAAAATCCAAGAAGGGCGACGTTTATCTCACCGTCTTTGACAACGGCGACGGCCGCGGCATGGAGCAGCCGGCGCTCGCCGACATGAAGTACACCCGTCTGGTCGTCTACCGCGTAAATGAATCCAAGATGACGATTGAACAGATCTGGACCTACGGCGAAGAAAAGGGTCACGACTACTACTCGCCCGTCACCGGCCTTTGTGAATACGCTGGGGACAAGGACTCCGTGGTCGGCTACTTCTCCACCGCCGGCATGCGCGTGAGCAAAGGCAAGGCCATGCCTTCGCCCTACCTCACCGAATTCGACTGGGGCGCCAAGGAACCGTCCGTCGTCATGCATCTCAAAGACACCTTCGGCTACCAGGCTTGGCCGTTCTCGATTCAGGAGGCCATGAAACCCTCCAAGTAATGCCTGAACTGCCATCCTGATCGCGGGCGCTTCGCTGCGGCGGCTTGTTTCCTCTGCCGCAAGTGAAGCGCCCTCACCGTTCGAAAGCTTGAGGCGCCGTGCGCCGACCCGCTTGCGGGGAAGTTTTTCACTTTTATTCCGTTTTAAATACCTGAGCTTTTTTCTCCTTCGACGTCATGAAAACACAAGCCCTGCGACTTACCCGTCTTGCCGCTGCTGCAGCCTTCGCTGCAGCTTTTTCCGTTCAGGCTGCCGACTTCAGTGTCTACGGCATTGTGGATACGGGCATCATCGTTGAACACAACAAGATGGGCTCTCAGCCGTCCTCCACCTCTGCGAGAGAAGAGTTCGGCGTCAATCTCGGACCGCGCATCGGCCTGACCGGAACCGAAGACCTCGGAAACGGCACCAAAGTGAAGATGCTGCTTGAGAACCTTTTTGAATCCGATGACGGCGAAATGCTTTTCAGCCGTCTCTGGGGCGGCGAAGCTTCGCTCGCTCTCGAGGGCTCTATGGGTGAAATTGCTGTCGGGCGCATGGGCGCGCTCGTGTCGCCCTTTGGTCATTGGGGTATTTTCGGCATGCAGGCAACGCCCTTCGGCTTCGGCTGGGGGCGTTCGGGCGGCATGCACTGGATGGTGGGCGGCGACCGCCTCGACAACACTATTTCCTATGCTACGCCGACCATCGCCGGCGGCCTGCAGCTCTTTGCACAGTATTCCTTCCAAACGGGCACCAATGCGGATCCCGGTGTTGAAGAAAGCAAGGAGCGTCACAATACCCGCCGCGCTTCTGCGGCCTTTCGCTGGCAGGGGCAGTCGCTCACCGCTGTCGGTGTTCTCGACCGCATCATGAATACGCATAAGGACGGCGCCGATTACGGCGAAGACACCACCATTGCCAGTCTGACCGTCAACTTTCTCGTGCATCCCGATGTCCGGCTCTTCGTTGTCGGACAAGGCTTTAAAAACGTCTACAGTGCGCCGGGCACGCCTGAACATCCTGTCAGCAAGCTCATCAGCGCGGGGAATCTCGCCCCCGACAATCAATCCGGCATTGCCGGACGCGGTTTTGACGGCTGGGTAGCGAGCCTCAATGCCCAAATCAAGTGCTTCGGCGGCGACCTGTACCTCACGTCCGCCTACGATGATTGGGAATATAAAGGCCATGTCGTAGACGGTCAGACAACGGATCTCAAGCGAGTGCTCTTTGGCGCCGCTTTTGAGTATCCGCTCTCCAAGCACACTCACCTCTATGCCTCGGCCAACTGGACGCACGGTTCCGGGCTCTTTGACACGAAGAATTTCAGCGATTCGAGCGATCCGAATTCCTCTCAGGTCATGGCGGGGCTCACGTATTTCTTCTAAACGCCGTCCGACTGCTTATTCGTCTGCTGTTTGTTTGAGCAGCATATATTCGGGAATTCGCTAAGATGGGGAAACCGTTTCGACGCACTAAGCTCGAAACGGTTTCTCTATTTTCTTTTTCAGACAAACAGAGTGCGGCTTCCCGATGCCCGAATTCACCAACGACCTCACCCACGACGACCTGGCGCTCTTGCTGCTCCTTGCCGAGAAACGCTCGCTCACGCGTTCTGCAATGACGCTCGCCTGGTCCACGCCCAAAGCGTCGCACCGGCTCAATCACGCCAGAGCCCTGATCGGCGACGAACTCTTTGTCCGCTCGGGCAACTCCCTTGTGCCTACAAAACGCATGGAGGCCTTGGTGCCGACCATGCGCCGTGCGCTGGAAGCGCTCGAAGGGATTTTCGCTGAAGAACGATTCTCGCCGCTGGAAATTGACCGTACGATCATTTTCGAAATGGTCGACAACGCCGCCGCCGTGCTTCTCGCGCCGGCGCTGCCCGCACTGACAGAACGGGCGCCCAAGCTGAAAATCCGGATTCGCCCGGCTGCTGGGCTCACCCTCGAGAATCTCTGGGACGGCACCACAAATCTGGCCTTCGGTTTTGATATCGACCGCGAGCTTCCCGGCGACATTCAGTCCGCCACGCTTTTTAAGAGCCGGCATGTCGCCGTCATGCGCCGCGGCCATCCCCTGCTGAACCATCCCAGCGTTAAGGCCGGCATCCCTGTCGGCGCCAAGGTCCTTGCACCCTATCCTTATATTTCGATTTCGATGCCCCAGTGGCGGTCGCTGAGAAACATTGACCTCGCCTGGCGGGCTGAAAACCCAAGCCCGGTGCGCATTGAAACGCCCTATTTCCTCTCAATGCCCTATCTGCTCGCGCAGTCAGATGCCTATGCACTGCTGCCCAGAGAAGGCGCAGAACTCTTGTCTTCACACCTGCCGCTCGCCATTTTGGAAACGGATCCGGCCGACATTCGAGGCTGGAACCCGCAGATCATCTGGCACCGGCGCAACAATGCCGACTTTGCGCTGCAGTGGGTGCGCTCGGAAATCTGCCTCTGGTTCAAGAAACACCCGCCCATGAATCCAGAGATGATGCTGGAAGACGAGAATCGTCACCGTTGAAAGCATCGGTTTTATTTTCTTTCTGAAGACTGCTCTCTACAGCCGAATAAACCGTCCTCTGAGCGCCGAAGCCGTTCTCAGAGGACGTTTGCTTATGCCTCAGTCTCAGAGGGAGACTGCATAAGCCCTCAGTCTTCCTGCCACTCGGCCGAATAGAATTCGAAGCTGCCGTCAGCCAACGTATTGAAATTCTTGAGGTGCTTGTTGGCCGCCGAGGTCACATCCTCGAACACCAAAAACGCCCACGGCGCATCCTGCCAGACCATTTCCTGCAGTTCCTTATATTCGGCTGCGCGCTTTGCCGGATCCGTGTCCGCGAGCGCCTGATCCAAGAGCGCGTCGACCTTCGGATTTTGGTAATACGCTTCGTTATTCAGGACCGGCGGCTGGTTCTTCGAATAAAGCGCCGGGCGCATGCCCCAGTCCGGGTCAACGGTGGAATTGGACCAGCCAATGATATAGAGGCGGTTGGGTGCCTTCTTCGGATCCTTGTTGCCGTAGACCTGTACGCGCTGCCCGGCTTCAAGCGCCCGTGCCTCGGCCTTGATGCCTACCTGCGCGAGCTGCTGCTGGACGAACTGCATCGTCTTCACGGCCGTCGTGTTGTTAAAAGCTGACCAGAGCGTTGTCTTAAAACCGTTCGGATAGCCTGCCTCTTTTAAGAGCTCACGGGCTTTCTTCGGATCATAGGGCCAGGGACCGAGCTTAACAGCATTGGGAATCTGCTCAGGAATCACGCCGTCAGCCGGACGCGCATAGCCGCTGAATGCCACTTTGCAGAGCGCCTGCTTATTGATGGCATAGTTGACGGCTTGCCGCACCTTCGGGTTGTCAAAAGGTTTCTCGTTCATATTCATGGACATATAGCGCATAACAACAGACGGCACCACGTTGACCGCCAAATTGGGATTGGCCTTCAGAACCGGAATCTGCTCCACCGGCGCCATTTGTATGAACTGTGCCTCGCCCGTCTGCAGCATCGCCGCGCGGGTACTGTTCTCCACCACCGGCACCCAGCGCAGTGCCTTAAATTTGGGCAGCCCCGGCACTCGGTAGTCAGGGTTGCGTTCAACCAGAAGCTCCTCGGCGGGATTGAAGCGGACCAGCTTATAGGGCCCCGTGCCGCAGGCTTCAAAAGCAAGCGCCTGCTTCGTCTTCGCGCGGGCGAGCAGACTCGGGCAGGCGATTGCAGCTGTGCCGTTGGAGAGCCGTTCAAGGAAAGCCGTCATCGGACTCTTCAAGGTGAAGCGGACGGTGTACTGGTCTGCGGCTTCGATTTTTTCGACAAAATTGAAGAAATTTCGGCGCGTGCGTTTGAGATCCTGACTTGCGCCGAGCTCGAAGCTGAGCTTGACGGCTTCAGCATCCAAGATCGTGCCGTCGTGAAACTTCACGCCCTGCCGGAGCTTAAAGGTATAAATGCGCCCGTCCGGACTGATGTCGACCGATTCTGCGAGCTGCGGCGTCGGCTTGAGATTCTTGTCAAACGTATAAAGGCTCTCATAAAAGGAGCGCGCCGCGGTACGGGAAAGGTTGTCCGTGGCGTCCCACGGATCCATTGTCGTGAAACCAGTGTTGACGGCGATGGTGAGGGTTTCGAGGGGAGCGGCATGAGTGCCGGAGGCTGCGGCGGCGAGCATAACGGCAGCGATGCTGCCGACGAGGCGGGACTCGGCAAAGGCTGAGGAGAGTCGATTCATAAGAATCCTCCGAGAAAAAGCGTGCGTCATTTTCAACATGGATAATCCGGCGGACGATGATTAGGCAGCAGCTCAATGCTGTCCGCAGGCTCTAAGAACGAGCTCGTCATAAAACTTTTCCGGGTGAAGCCCGCAGCGAATTTCTGCGGACGTCTCATCGTTCTTCTTTTTCGAGCATATAAGAGCGGAGCAGAAAACTTTTCTTTACAGACCAAGAGAATTGAATCAGAAGGCTTCACATTTGTTCGGACAACATGTGACGAAATTCAAAAGAGCGGCCGCGGTTCAAACGAGAGGCCTGATGTCTCCCCGCTCGCTTTTAGCGATAGCATTCTCTTTAATGCCGAGGCTGCGCATTCGGCGCTGGGCCGCCCTCTCGAGCCGCCGCCACAGCATGTTTTTTCCGGCTCCTCATCATGTTCTCGCTCACAAACTACCTCCTCTTTCTGCCGGCCGTTCTTGTCATCACGCTGCTGCCCGGACCCGACTTTGCCATTGTTGTCAAAACAGCACTCCTCTCCGGGCGCCGTCAGGCCCTCGCCTGCGCACTCGGCATCAACTGCGGCGTAGCGGTGCATACCATCGCAGCCATTCTTGGGATTTCTGCGGTGATTGCCGGTTCCGCAGAGCTCTTTGCCGTCCTCAAATGGGCGGGTGCGGCTTACCTCTTCTATCTCGGCCTTCGTTCGCTCCTTGCGTCCCGCCGTCATGAATCTCATGAAGACGGCGCCCCGATTGAAGCTGCAGCTGCCGCCCTTCAGAACGCCGAGGCCGAAACGCCGGCCGCCGCCTTTCGAAGCGGGCTCTTTTGCAATCTTCTGAACCCGAAGGTGGTGCTTTTCGTGCTCACGTTCTTTCCGCAGTTTATGGACGCGGCGCTCCCCGCGGGGCCCCAGCTCGCGCTGATGGGCGTCACCTGGGCATTCCTCGGACTTGCCTGGCTTGCCGTGCTCGTAGTGATGATGGATCGTATTCGTCCGGTCTTCGGACGGCCGGCTTTTCAGCGGTGGCTCAACCGCACCATGAGCGTGATTCTCATTCTTTTCGGTCTCAGGCTTGCCGCCGCCCGGAGCTGATGCAACGGCATCGGCAAAGAGAAAGAATCCCCCGGCCTCTTTTGCCTCAAGCCCGCACCCCGAAGCATGCCGATGGGCTCAAGGACAACTAAAAGATTATTTCTCTGCAATCGCAATCAGGTGCTGCAGACTCTCGCGCGTATGTGCTTTAAGCCGTTTTTCTGCCTCATCGGCCTCACCGGCACAAACCGCTTCGGCAATCGCCTGATGCTCCAGATAGGACCGTTTTGCGCTCCCCGTCTGGTGACGAAGAACGTAGCTGCGAAAAAGATGGAGTCTGGAAACCAAACGCAAATAGATTTCTTTGAGCACCGCATTCTGCGTGCAGCCGGCCAGCATCTCATGAATTTTGAAGTTGAGCTCAGTGTAGCGGGCGACATCTTCGGCGTCCACGGCTTTAGCCATCTCCTCCACAATGCCCTTAAGCGCAGCTTTCTCGGCCGCTCCAGCCCGCTCTGCTGCCAGACGTCCGATTAGGCCTTCAAGCGTTTCGCGCAGTTCGTAGATCTCTTTGACTTGTTCAAGGGTGAGGTTTCCTACCCGGACGCCTCTGTTTTTCTCACAGCACACCAATCCCCGCTCTTCCAAAATGCGGAAGGCCTCACGCACCGGACCGCGTGAAAGCCCCATTTGCGCAGAAATATCCGCTTCCCGCAAAGGCTGTCCGGGCGACACTTTGCCTTGTGCAATCCAGCCTTCTAGCTCTGAACAAATCAGTTCAGGAAGCGATTTGCTCGTCAATAACGCGATTTGAGTGTTTTCGGGCATGTTTATGGCTCACCAAAGATGGTTGAATTATAAAGGTCATCAGATTGTCAGCAATCTGCAATCTACGATCTCTAGACTGCCTCTCATTCCAACTTCAGCAGTGAGGCCATTGCATGAGCGTCGACAAACTGGCGGTGATCGTGATTACGGACGGTCTGCGCCGTGATTCCATTGAAGCGCAATCGACGCCGGCGCTCGATGTGCTGCGCGGCGAGTCCGTGTGGCTTCGCCGCCACCGTTCCGCTGCGCCCTCGGTCACGCGCGTTTGTTCTGCCACGATCGCAACGGGCTGCTATCCACTGCGCCACGAACTAGCGGGCAGCAAGCTTTGTCTCCTTGACCATGGAAAGCTCCGGCTCCTCGATGTCGGAGTACCCTCGTTCTTTTCTCTCTGCCGCGAACTGCGGGGTCATGTGCTCGGCGTTCCTACGCTTGCCCAAAGAACTGAGGCGGCGGGCGGGCTGCGGATGTACGGCAATGCCTCGCCCGGCGCCGCTTATGTTCAGGATCCGACGCACCGCGGACATGTCTTTCACCGAGCCGGAAGCTTCGGTCCGCGCGGGCAACTCCCGCAATCCGAAGCACTCAATGTGAGCTCGGATCTCGCAGGCGACCGCGCAATGACCGAGCGTTTCATCGACGACCTCGAAAACCAATTGGCCGCCGTGAACCTCCTCTGGCTGGGGCATCCCGACACGACGCAGCACCATTGCCCATTGGGTTCGCCCGAGCACTTGGAAGCACTGCGGCGAACCGATGAGAATGTCTCTGCCGTTTATGCCTGTGTCGATGAACTCCGCAGAAAAGGAAAGGACGTTCTTTTTATAGCCGGCTCCGACCATGGGCACGAAACCGTGTCCGGACTGGTCGACATCGATAAGCAACTCGCTGAGGCGGGCTTTGAGTCAGAACTTGCCTCGGGCCGGCTTGTGACTGCACCCAACGGCACTGCTGCTTTGGTCTATCTGCAGGCTCCTGAAGCCGTGCGCGCACGGCTGGAAGCGTTTTTCCGGCAGGCCGACTGGCTGAGCGACGTCGTCTGCCGCCGGCAGTTCGAGCTGTACGGCATTTCCCAGGCGCCGGCGCTTGAATTTTTCCTCTCCCTTAAGTCTGACCCCGCGGCCCTCAATCCGTACGGTGTTGCCGGTGAGAGTCTGGCCTGCTTGGTGCCGGGCTCTCCTTACCCCATCGGCTGCGGTCAGCACGGCGGATTGGGTCTTCATGAACAGAGTCCGTACTGCCTTGTCAATCATCCCGGCCTCCGTCCGAGCGAGATCTCTGCCGCCACGGATCTCACCCTAATTGCGCCCACGGTTCTGAGGTTTCTTGGACTGTCCCTTGACGGATTGGACGGGCGCTCTCTTCAGCAAATTCTTGGTGTTCCCACTCTTGGAGATTAATCATGGGCAATGCTTTTTCGCTTCACCGCCGCACGCTGCTTCTTGCGTCGCTTGCCGCCGCGGCTCTGCCGAGCTTTCCGGCCGACGCTGCAGTGCGCAGGGAACTTCGCTATGCCACGCTCGGTCTCGACACGTCTGACCCGCATCGGCATACCGGCAGCATTGCGGTGCAGCAATGCTACGCTGAACCGCTCACTTCCATTGCCGACGACGGCCAAGTCAAACCGTTCCTCGCCGAAAAAGTGACGGTGAGCAGCGACGGGCGCACGTATACCCTGAAAATTCGTCAGGGCGTCAAATTTCATAACGGCGACGTGCTCACTGCCGAAGACGTTGTCGCCAACATCAACCGCATCCGTGAGAAGATCAAGGGCGGGTGGCTCGTTTCATCGCTTAAAAACGTTGAGAGCCTCTCGGTGCCCGAACCCGGCACGGTGGTGATTGCCTTCGCCCGCCCCTTCGCTCCCTTCATGTCGCTCATGGCAGAGCTCTGGATTCTTTCGCCGAAATCCCCGGGCTGGGACTCCACGATTACGCAGCCGATCGGCACGGGCCCCTTCCGCTTCGGCAAATGGCTCCCGAAGGTCAGTCTGGACGCTCCGGCTTTTGCTGACTACTGGCAAAAGGGGCTCCCCAAACTCGCCGCCGTGCATTTTGACCTTCGCGACGGCACAGACAAGAGCCTTGCCATCCGCTCGGGCGACCTGGATGTTGCCTATGTCAGCAAAGATGCCGCCGAAGATCTGCAGCGCGCGGGCGCCGCGGTCATTGAAGGCCTCAAAGACAGTGCCTGGTACTTCCTCTCCTTCAATAACCGCAAGCCGCGCAAACCCTTTGACGACATCCGCGTGCGGAAGGCTCTGGCCCACTGCATTGATAAGCCGGGGTTCATGAACTTTGTGGGCGGCAGCCGTGCGCAGACGAGCAACCAGTTCGTGGGGGCGAACAACTTCTATTTTGACCGCGCGCTCTATGAGGCCGATGAGTTCAAAAAGCCCGATCTTGAGAAAGCCAAGGCGCTTCTCAAAGAGGCCGGCGTCGATCCCTCGAAGCACACGATTGAATTCGTCTCGTGGCAGGTGCCCTACGCGCAGATTGCCGTGCAGATGATCCGCAGACTGGGCTTCAAGGTGCATCACGTTGCGCTCGACGACATCGGCACGCAAAAGCGGCTGTCTCAGTATGACTGGGACCTCACCGTCATGAGCTCCGGCCCGCGCTCAGACATTTATCTGCGCTATGTCCGCCTGATGAGCGAAGGTCCCAACCCAGTCCTCTGGGGCGGCATTCAGGATCCGACGCTCGATAAGCTCATTGCCGAGGCCGCAGAAACGACCGATGCTCAGGCGCGCCGCACAGCCTACCTCAAGGCTTTTAAGCGCGTAATGGAAAAGGGCTACTTCTATGTCATCGGTCTGACACCCGACCTCATTGCGATCCGCAAGGGCGTCACGGGCTTTCACACGGGCTTTACCTGGGCCTGTCACTGGGCGGACGGCGGCGTGGATCATGCCGACCTGAAGGCCTGAGACGGAGGCTCAGCATGCTGAAGGCGTCGCCCTCGGGCGCAGACAAGATTCAAAGCTTTCCAGACCTGCGGCAGATACTTCTGTACGCAGCTCTGGGCGGCATCGTCTTGGCGGCTCTCTTTGCACCGTGGCTCACGGATGTTTCTCCGCTTGACCAAGACCTCATGAACTTAGACCAGCCCTTTTCCCCGGCTCACCCCTTGGGGACCGACAGTCTGGGAAGAGACATACTGGCGCGGCTCGTTTATGGGGCAAGAACTACGCTGGAGATCTCGCTGGGCGGCACCTTCATCGCCTTTTTCATCGGCGCCGGCATCGGCTTGACGGCGCTTTCCATGGGGCGTTTTGCCGCCGGCGTGTTTTTTGCCTTTATCGATCTGGTGCGCGCGCTGCCGAGCACCCTGATGGCGCTCCTCGTCATCGTGGGGCTGGGCAGCGGTCAGTGGCAGCTCATGGCGGCCACCGGCATTGCTTTTTCGCCCCTTGTCGCTTACGTCGCGCGTTCTGTCTATCAGCGCGAAGCATCGCGGGAGTATGTGCTTGCCGCCAGAAGTTTCGGCGGCAGCCGCATGCACATCCTGAAGCTGCACCTGCTCCCAAACATCATGGGCGCGCTGATCACCCAGCTGGGCATCGTTTTGCCGCGCTGCATCGTTACGGAGTCGGTGCTGAGTTTCCTTGGACTGGGAAGCTCGCCGGATGAGCCGACATGGGGAAGGATGATTGCCGACGCAGCGCCCATGATGGAACGCGCCCCGCATGAAGTGATCGTTCCCCTGTGCGCCTTGGTGCTCCTCACCTTTTCACTTTCCCTGCTGGCCAATGAATGGCGCGAAAGGCTCGATCCCATACGGCGGCTTGAGCGCTGCTGAGGAACGGAGGTTTCATCATGCATAAGTTATGGCTGCTCGCATCAACTGCCGGCAAGGGTCTCCTGCAGTGCGTCCTGATTGTGGCTCTGACATTTCTCTTTTGCCGGACGATTCCCGGCGACGCAGTTGACGTTTTGGGGCTCGAAGGGGGACTCACTGCGGAGCAGGCTGCGGCCATTCGTCAGGCATTGAAGCTTGACGACCCTTGGCTGGTTCAGTTCGGCGACTGGCTCAGCGCAGCGAGCCACGGCGACTTGGGACAGTCGCTTCGTTTCGGCCGATCCGTATCGGACATGCTCCTTAATGCCATTCCCGTCACGCTGCAGCTTGCCGGCTGGGCATTTGTGCTGGGGCTCTTCCTCGCGCTCGGTCTTTCGCTCTGGGCTGCTGCACGTCAGTCAGCCTTCGCTGACAGTCTGGTCGAAGGGCTCAATGCCTGGTCCATTGCCATGCCGACCTTTTGTGCGGGCGTTATTTTCATTCTCCTTTTCTGCATTGAACTCCATTGGCTGCCGGTGATCGGAAGCTTCGTCCTGCCCGCTGTCATTATGGGGCTCGACAGCGGCGGAACCATCGTCAAGCCCCTGCGTGAAGAGCTCAAAGAATCGGCTGCCCTGCCTTATGTCCGCACGGCAAAAGCCAAAGGACTGGCGCCGCTGCGCATTGCCGTTTTTCACATCCTGCCTAATGCCGCCGGCATTTTGCTTTCGCTCTCCGGACTGGTTGCCGGCAGCCTCGTTGCCGGCACCTTAACCATGGAAATCCTTTTTGGACTTCCCGGCATCGGCAGCCTTGCCCTCAATGCCATTCAAGGACGCGATACCCCGGTGGTTCTGGCCGCCGTGTCCTTTATTGCTGTCTCCCTGGTGCTGATCAACACGGCTGTTGATGCACTGCACAAACTTTTCGATCCCCGGATGACCCTATGACCGCCAACGTACTCGACATCAGTCATCTCACACTGTCGATTGAGCACAAAACCATTCTGCAGGACATCGATTTGACGATCGGCGCGGGCGAAACCGTGGCCCTCATCGGAGAGTCCGGCTCCGGCAAATCCACTTTAGCCCAATGCATTTTGGGACTGCAGCCGCAGCGGAGCCGCCTCGCACCCGAGAGCCGCATTGACTTTTTGGGAGAGCCTCTTCCCATTGAAAACGATGCCCGGATGCGCCGCTGGCGGGGATGCTCAATCAGCATGATTTTTCAGGATCCGATGTCCTGTCTCAATCCTTATCTTCGCGTAGGAACACAGATCCTTGAAGCCCTTAAGCGCGGCTCGGCGTCAGACGAGGATCCGCATGCGCGCGTGCTCGAACTCCTCGAAATGGTCGATCTGCCCGAGCCCAAACAGACGGCCGGCAAATACCCTTATGAACTTTCTGGCGGCCAGCAGCAACGCATCATGATTGCCATGGCGCTCGCCAATCGTCCGCAGCTTTTGATCGCCGATGAACCGACGAGTTCCCTGGATGCCTGCGTGCAGGCTGAAATCCTGAAGCTGCTCGAGCGGCTGCAGAAAGCGTTTTCGCTCTCTATGCTCTTTATTACGCACAACATGGCTGCTGCACGTTTTCTCGCGCACCGCGTGTATGTGCTGCAGCACGGCCGCATTGCAGAATCGGGGGACATCGCAGCGGTGTTTGCCCATCCCCGCGAGGCTTATACGGCGGAACTCATCCGCGCCAAAGAGAATTTGGCCGCCCTTGAACCCGTAGCCTGCGAAGCCCAAAACAACGCCTCCCCCGTCGGGGAGCTCTCAAACGTCTCCTATGCCTATCCCGCAGCCGGATTCTGCCGCCGCGCTCAGCCGACGCTTAAGGACATCTCTCTGCGCATCTATCCAGGGGAAACGCTCGGCATTTTGGGAGAGTCCGGGAGCGGAAAATCCACCATTGCCAAGCTGCTTGCCGGGTTGGTTCAGCCGAGTCAAGGCAAGGTATCGCTTTTTGAGGAAGATATCAGCCGTACCCGCAAAATGGCGCTTGCGCTGAGAAAACGCTGCCAAATTGTTTTCCAAAACCCCTTCGGCGCCTTGAATCCCAGGCTCACCGTCGAAGCGGCTCTGCGTGAACCGCTCGAACTCATGAATCTAGAGTCGCATGCGGAAGAGCGCATCCGGGAGGCGCTCCAGTCCGTGAGCCTGCCGGAGGATTTTCTCGCCCGCTACCCGCATGAACTTTCCGGCGGCCAGCGCCAGCGTGTATGCATCGCTCGCGGAATCCTTTCGCACCCCGATCTGCTCATCTGTGACGAAATTGTCTCCGCTCTGGATCCAACGGTACAGGTGCAGGTCCTCCTCACCCTGCACCGTCTGCAGCAGGAACGCCGCTTTGCGATGTTCTTCATCAGCCACGACTTGGACGTTGTCGAGCATATCTCCACAAAGATCGCCGTGGTCTATCGAGGAAGCATCGTGGAATACGGACCCGCCGAAGCAGTCATGAACAGCCCGAAGCATCCCTATACCCAAAAACTCATTGAAGCCAACCGCATGGCCAGTACCCGTGCCTAAAAAACCCAGTCCTTTCTGATTCAGGAATTCATTTATGTCATTGCTTGCCATCAATCACATTCACTATCGCCGTCCGCTGCGCCCCTGCGTTGCCGTCTGCATCGACGGCTCGGATCCGAGCTATCTCGCGCGCTACCTCTCCCGCGGGGAGCTCCCAAACATCGCGCGTTTCATCCGGGAAGGATTCGCCGGCACTGCCCAGTCCTCCGTACCGGCCTTCACCTGCCCCAACAACATGTCCATCATCACGGGCGTTCCCGTGTCGCAGCACGGTATTTCCGGCAATTATTACCTTGACACGAAAACTTGGGAACCGGTTGTCATGACCGATCCCAAGCTGCTTATGGCACAGACCATTCTTTCGGGGTTTGCCGATGCCGGCGCCCGCGTGGTCTCCATTACTGCCAAAGACAAACTTCGCCGGCAGCTCCAAAAGGATCTCGATCTGACGCGCGGCAATATCTCCTTTTCGGCCGAGTACGCGGATCAATGCACGATCGAAGAAAACGGCATTGACAATGTGCTCACCTATGTCGGCGAACCCCAACCCGGCAAATATTCCGAAGCGCTTTCGCTCTTCGTGCTCCAGGCCGGCCTGAAGCTCCTTCGTGACCGCCGTCCGGAAGTCATGTACCTCTCGCTCACTGACTTTGTGCAGCATCGCTATGCGCCCGAAGCCCCTGAAGCGCTCTCGTTCTACCAAAAGCTCGACGCCCTTTTTGGCCTTCTGGCCGCAGAAGACATCAATCTGGGGCTGACCGCAGACCACGGCATGAGCGACATGAGTCTCGAGAATCTCGAACCTCATGTACTTTGGCTTCAAGATATTCTCGATGCCAAATTCGGCAAGGGAGAAGCGGTGGTCATCTGCCCGATCACGGATGCTTTCGTCGCGCACCACGGCGCCTTGGGCGGTCTGGTCCGCGTCTGGAGCAAAGGCAGCGTTTCAACAGCAGAGCTTATCGAAACCATTTCCGCGCTGCCGGAAGTGGACATTGCTGTCGACAAGGAACGCGCAGTGCGCATGTTCGAGCTCTATCCGGACCGCGAAGCGGATGTGGTGGTGCTCGCCAAGGAGCACGTCTGCATCGGCACCAGCCGCTCCAAACATGATCTCAAGGGGCTCTCGGGCCATCGCCTGCGCTCTCACGGAAGCCTCCATGAAATGGAAGTTCCTTTCATTCTGAATCGGCCGCTCAATGACGCCTATAAGGAACGCGCAGCCGCAGAAGCGCTTCGCAACCGCCACATCTTTGACTATTTAATCAACGGGACAAACTAAAAGGTGCGCCCGGTCGTCCATATTTGGGCGAGCGCCCGAAATGACCGGCGGGCGGCCGGATAAGAGATCCGCCGCCCGCCCATTAAAGACTTTAAGCGCTCTGCGCTTTAAAAAGCGCTTTGGGCTAAGCCGAACACCAGCTCGGCAATCTGCACGGCATTGGTTGCCGCCCCCTTGCGGACCTGATCAGCGCAGCAGAAAAGCACGAGCGAACGGTTGTAACTCTCCTTAGGCGCCGAAAGGTCGCGGCGAATGCGGCCGACGTAGACGAGATCCTGGTCGCTCGTCAGAAGCGGCATCGGATAGTGCTTCTCCTCGGGTTCATCCCAAAGGCGAACGCCCGGCGCATCCTTCAAAAGCTCGCGGGCTTCTTCGGGCGAGATTTCGTTTTCGAACTCGATCGTAAGCGCCTCGGAGTGCGAACGAATGATCGGCACGCGCACGCAGGTGCAGGAGACGAGCAGATTGTCGTCGTGGAGCATCTTGCGGCCTTCGTTCTGCATCTTCATTTCTTCGCTCGTATAAGCCTCATCGTTAAAGCCGCCAATCTGCGGAATGAGGTTGTAAGCGATGGGATACGGGAAGACCTTGCAGGGAGCGGGCGTGCCGGCCGGCGCTTTCACCTCAGCCTCAAGCTCATCAATGCCGCCCTTGCCGGCACCGGAAACGGCCTGATAGGTCGAAGCGATGAGGCGCTTCACTTTAGCCTTGCGGTGCAGCGGCGCGATGGCCGTAAGACCGATGATCGTGGCGCAGTTCGGATTGGCAATGAGCCCCTTGCTCCACTTGACGTCTTCGGGGTTGACTTCAGGGATAACGAGCGGGACTTCCGGATCCAGCCGGAAGGCGCTCGAATTGTCGACCACCGTAACGCCGAGCTTGGCGGCGTCGGGCAGGAACTTCTTGGCCACATCGTTGTCAGCCGCGCCTAAGAGGAGATCAAGCCCCTTCATGCGTTCGAGACTGGCCTCTTCGACCTCGTACTCCTTGCCCTTGAAGGCGAGCTTCGAGCCGGCGCTGCGCGAGCTGCCAAAAAGACGAAGCTCAGCAACAGGGAAATTGCGCTCGGCCAGTACGATCATCATCTGTTCGCCGACGGCGCCCGTGGCGCCGAGAATGCCGACTTTGAGTGCTTTGGGTTCGGTCATGATGGAATTCCTCTGGGTTTGCTTGAATTCAGTTCATCGTGGAAGCTTCAAAAAACGCGTTCTGCCGCTCGAGGGAGAGGCGGCTGCCGGCAGGCAGCCCGCTTCCCTCGGCGCAGCTTGCGCCGCTAAGCTTATTTCGTGAAGGTGTTGTAGAGCGCCTGAACGGCTTTCGAAAAGTCCTGCTGAGAGACGCCGACGATGATGTCGATTTCGCTCGAGCCCTGCGAGATCATGCGGATATTGACGTTGGCTTCGGCCAAGGCGCCGAAGAGCTTCGCGGACGATCCCACGCGGGCATTCATATTGCGGCCGACAACGGCAATCAGTGCGATCGGTTCGGGCACACGGATCGAATCGGGCGCAATGGCCTGTTTGATTTCCGAAAGGATTTCGTAAAGGTTGTGTTCAACATCCTTTTTGTTGACAACGACATTGAAGGAATCAATGCCGCTCGGCAGATGCTCAATTGAAACGCCGTATTTGTTGAGCACGTCGAGCGCGCCCGAGACGATGCCCACCATGGTGGACATGTTGCGCTTGACAATTTCAATCGAGAGGAACCCCTTCTTGCCGGCAATGCCGGTGACGAGCGGCCCCGTGTCGCGGTCAGAGATCTTGTCGAGCACCAGCGTGCCCGGATCCTGCGGACGGTTGGTATTGAGCACGTGAATCGGAATGTTGTATTCGCGGATCGGGAATATTGCGTCTTCGTGCAGAACGCTAGCTCCCATGTAGGAGAGTTCGCGCAGCTCCGCATAAGTGATCTTCTCGATGTTCTTCGGATTGGGCACAATGCGCGGGTCGGCCATCAGGAAGCCCGATACGTCCGTCCAGTTTTCGTAGAGGTCCGCCTTGAGGCAGCGCGCAAGAATGGAACCCGAAATGTCCGAGCCCCCACGGGTCATCACCTTGATCTTGCCGTCAGGCGTCGTGCCGTAGAACCCCGGCATAACGAAGCGGCTGTTCTTTTGCAGAACGCCCTTGAGGTTTTCCGTCGTCTTCTCAAAATTAAACGTGCCGTCAAACTCCATCGCTACGACGTCCTTGGCATCCACGAAGGGGAAGCCGAGGAAATCGGCCATCAGACGGGAGGTGAAGTATTCGCCGCGGCTCGCAATGTCGTCAATCGTGAGGTCGGGGAGCGCTTCGCGGAATCGGCTGAGCTCTTCCTCAATGGGCGTATCGAGGCCGAGCTCGTTCTTAATCTCGAGGAGCCGCCCCTTAATCAGATCAAAGACGGGCTGGCAGTCCACGTGATATTCAATATGGGCGCGGCAGAGGTAGAGGAGATCGGTGAGCTTATTGTCTTTAGGGGTCTTGCGCCCGGCAGCGGAAATAACGACGAAGCGTCGTGACGGATCGGCCTCGATGATGGCCTTGACTTTGCGGAATTGTTCTGCGGAAGCGCAGCTGCTGCCGCCGAATTTCGTGATCTTAAGCATGATTAGAGAGTCTGTTGGGTTCAGGGTTCGGGTTGAAAGGTCATGAATTCGCCGGTTTCGCGGGCAGCACGGGCGAGTTCTTCGAGGGTGCGGTCGGGCAGAATCCCGTGGGCGGTAAGCCCGGCTCCGCGAAGCAGCCCCGCGTCATAGACGGGGGGCGCCGCGACGGGAAGCGGCTCGACCCGCCGTGTTCGAATGCTTGTGAGGTCCTGCAGGACCGCATCGGCGGTCGGCTGGCCGCCGGCGCCCTGACCGTAAAAAGAGAGTCTGCCGACCAGGTCGCCCTCAAGCGTCACGCAGTTGAAGTTGCTGCGCACCTGTGCTTCAAGTGATTCGAGCGGAAGCACAACAGGCGCAACGCCCAAGGCAGCGCGGTTGTTGGTGCGCTTAAAAAGCATCATGTGGCGAAGGGTTTTGCCTTCGCGTTTTAAATCGTCGAGGAAGGACTTCGTCACTTTCTCGATGCCGAGCACCGGAAAATCGTCCTTAAACGGGGCGCCGCACGCCACAGAAGCGGAAATAACGGCTTTGTTGGCGACATCAAAGCCGCCGATGTCAGCCGTCGGATCAGCTTCGGCATAGCCGAGCGCCTGCGCCTCCTTGAGCGCCTCATCAAAATCCATGCCGAAGCGGTCCATGCGGTCGAGGATAAAGTTCCCCGTGCCGTTCAGAATGCCGTGCATGGACTCAATGCGGTCGATGCGCGCGGCTTTTTTGAGGTTTTCAATCCAGGGAATGCCGCCGCCGCAGCTCGCTTCAAAGAGGAGCGGCAGCCCCTTGGCATGCGCAATGCCGAGGAGCTCCTCGTAGTTGGCAGCGAGCGCAGCCTTGTTGGCGGTAACGACGGCTTTGCCGGCGAGGAGCGCCTCACGGATATACGTGCGGGAGGGTTCAATGCCGGCCAGCACATCCACTACCACATCAACCTCAGGATCATTGATGATCTCGGCAAAATGCTCTGTCATGAGCGGGCCGCCGGCTTTCCCCGGGCGGCGCAGAATGTGGCGCAGTTCAATGCCGCAGTCGCGCTCGGCGAGCTGTTCGGCAATACTGCGGCCAACCGTCCCAAAGCCGAGAAGTCCGATCTTGAGCATGTCTTCCTCCGTTCCAATGTCCTCATGTCGCTCATCCGGAATCGCAAAAGCATCGGAGCCGATGGCCTGCGGATCCGACGGCATTTCTAAGCGCGCCGGCGGGCGCGGAAAGCTCGTCTGATTCAATGGATTCATCGGCAGCTCCCGTTTTTTGTGAATTCCGAGAACCGGCACCGCATCGCGCGCGGCCGCTCTCCCTACAGGCAAAGCACTTTGCGCGGCGCTGACGTTTGAACGTTGAGATGATGTTCAGGCGTTTCGCCTGAGGTTGCTGGATAGGTGTTTATAGATGGCAGCGGGTCATCCTGAAGGACCTCAAGGCTCGCGGCTTGACGCTTCCCCTGAGGCTTGCCGACCGGATTCGAATCCGCAGGTGCGCCGGAGGAAGACTTCAATATTCCGCGCGCTGGAGTTCTTCACGAACAAGCGCCGCTTCGCGTGCGTCTTTGGACTATCCTACCTGAGTGCCCTTGGGGAAAATATCTCAGTAATGACGGTAAAAAACCTTAGATGTTCTGCGCGAATACGGACAAAGGCCAAAGAATTCTGTGCAAAAGCGCCCTTTTGAACCGCATTCGCCCCGCAGAGGTTTGCGTTGAGTAGGATGATTTCCAATCAGCGTGCGTCTGCCCAACATCTTAAGCGACAAAAACACTTCTATAAGAAATTGTTTTTCATGTTTTACACGTTTATCCGTCTCCGGCAGACTTACCGCAGCAAAAAACCGGCAGACTGAAGACTGAAAGAAGCCGCCGCACCTCAAAGAAAACAGCAGGAGTTCATTGCATCATGCGCTATCACAGCACCCGCAGCCTCGTTCAGCAGCTCACCAGCCGCGAGGCTGTTCTTCAGGGTCTGGCCGCCGACGGCGGTCTTTTTGTGACCGACGAGCTGCCCGAGCTTCACATCGACCCGGCTTCGCTCACCGGCGGATATGCCGGCGCTGCCCGCCGTGTGCTCGGTACGCTGCTCTCAGACTTCAGCGCCGAAGAAATCGCCGGCGCGGTGGAGGCGGCTTACGGAAATACCTTTGCCGATCCCGCGGTCACTCCGGTGACGAAAATCGGCAGCATGCACCTCCTTGAGCTCTATCACGGTCCCACGGCCGCCTTCAAGGACGTAGCGCTCCAGATGCTCCCTCAGCTCATGAGCCGCGCCTTGGCCGGCACCGGCCGCCGACTTGTGATTGCCACGGCAACGAGCGGCGACACCGGAAAAGCCGCGCTTGAAGGATTTGCTGACGTTCCGGGCATCGGCATTGCAGTCTTTTACCCTGACGGGGGCGTGAGCGCTATTCAGCGCCTGCAGATGGCAACGCAAAAAGGCGTCAACGTGGAAGTTGCGGCGCTCCGCGGGAATTTCGACGATGCTCAGAGCGCGGTGAAGGCGCTCTTCGCTTCGCCGCTCAAAGCCGAGCTCGCCGCGCGGAACATTACGCTCACGAGCGCCAATTCCATCAATATCGGCCGTCTTGCGCCGCAGGTGGTTTATTACTTTGACGCCTACCGCCAGCTCGCAGAAGCCGGCGTTATCCGTCAGGGCGAACGCATCGACTTCTGCGTCCCGACCGGCAATTACGGCGACGTGCTTGCCGGCTGGTTTGCCAAGACGCTGGGGCTCCCCGTTCGCCGCCTCATCGTTGCGAGCAACGCCAACCATGTCCTGAGCGACTTCCTCGAAACGGGCGTCTACGACCGCCGCCGAGATCTCATGCGGACGTCTTCGCCGTCGATGGATATTCTGGTCTCGAGCAACCTCGAGCGAGCGCTTTACTATCTCGACGACATGGATCCCGTGCGCACGGCCGCACGCATGGCTGCTTTGAAAGCGGACGGCATCTACCGGATCGAACCCGAACTGCTCGATAAATTCCGCGCCGTCTACGGCTGCGGCTGGCTTGACGATGCCGAAACGTCCGACGCTGTGCGCGAAGCCTGGGAAACCACCGGGCGGCTCATCGACCCGCACACGGCTGTTGCCTGGAAGATTGCGCAGGAGCAGGCGTCTCCGGAAGTGCCGATGGTGGTGCTCTCCACTGCCTCGCCCTTCAAATTCTGCCGCGACGTCTTCAATGCCCTTTACGGTCCCCTGAAGTTAAAGAGCACGACGCCGGAAGCCGCAGCATTCGAATATATGGATGCGCTTGCTGACTCCACGGGTGTTGAGCCCCCGCAGTGCCTCTCAGCACTTCGCACGCAGTCCGTGCGCTTCAACGCGGTCTATGACGTTGATCAGGCGCCTGAACGCGTGCTTGCCGCAGCCGCCAAGCTCTGACGCAGTGCAAATCATAGGCAGCGGCCGAGCGGCCTGGAGCCCTTTTGCCGCTGCTTCATCTCCATCCCTTCCATCGCGAGCAGTCTCATGCAGATCACCGTACGTGCTCCGGCCTCCACTTCGAATCTCGGCCCGGGTTTTGACATCTTCGGCCTGGCACTTTCGCTCTACTCCGTTTTCACTTTTAAGCGTTCTGAAGTGCTCCAGATTTCCGGCTGTCCGGAAGCTTTTCAAAATGAAGACAATCTGGTGCTTCAGGGCTTTCGAGAAGTCTTCCGTGAAGCCGGGCAGACGCCCTTTCCCGTGAAGCTTCACATTGACGCAGAGGTTCCCGTCGCCCGCGGCCTGGGCAGTTCAAGCACCTGCATCGCCGCCGGCGCTGCCGCCGCCAATGCTTTCCTCGGCAGTCCCTTTGCGAAGGACGAGCTCTTCCAAATTTGCGCTCGCTTTGAGGGACACCCTGACAACGCAGCCCCTGTGACATTCGGCGGCTTCACCGCGTCTTTTGCCGCGGATGAACGCTTTCACGCGCTGCGTATGCCGCTTGACCAAAATTGGAAGTTTGCCGTCATCATCCCTGACTATGAAGTGCGCACGGCTGACGCCCGACGTGCAATGCCTAAAGAAATCGCCGTTAAAGACAGCGTCTTTACGACCTCTCATGCCATTGCCATGATTGAGGCGCTCCGCTCCGGCAGCGAAGAACTTCTGGCCGAAGCCTGTCAGGACGTGCTTCATGAACCCTGCCGGCGCAAACTCATCAAAGACTACGATTCGGTGCGGGCCTCTGCCAAGGCAGCCGGAGCACCAGCTTTTTTCATCAGCGGATCAGGTTCAACGATGATTGCACTCACAAAGTCTGAGACCGTTGCCGAGCGTTTTATCGAACTCGTTCGTGCTCGTCATCCGAATTTTGCGAGCCATGTGCTCCATGCCGCTTCGGACGGCGTGCGTGTTGAAACGAAATAATTGCTGCAGCAGCCCCGTGATCAGGCAAATTGACGAACATCTTTTTCGCAATTCGCCGAAATCAAATCGAACATCGCAAAACTCGAGCTCTGCGGCGTTCGAGTTTCTGCATTATTTGAATTTGAACACTGATCTAAAAATCTTCCAGCACCAGTTTTCTTTCATTCTTACTCAGGTATGAAAGACTGTGTCCAGCCGACATTTCTAATATCTAGGAGCATCATCGACTGTCGCACTGGGCTTTTTTTCCGCTTTGGGTGATATTCCCGCTTGAATGGTGTAAACCCTAAGTTGTATATACCCAACGCTTATCGAAATCGACAACAAATGTAAACTATTGAACTTCAGTCATTTCGGGACGCATAGGGTACCCCCCCCCCCCACCTGTTTTCAGATTCCTCATAGACTCAAACGCAGTTGCGCACCCCTGCGCAACCCAATGATTTCAAGGAGTCTTGATGAATCAGAAAAAATTATTGGCCGCATCTGTTGCGGCTGCTTGCTTGGCAATGACGACCAGTGCCCTCGCTGCCGATTACTCCAATCACACAGGAACTGCTGACGGCACAACGCTTGCTGGTCACTTAAACAGCACTTCAGATGCCATTAATTCAACCAACGACACCTTCGAGAACAACAAACTTACCTTTACCGCGACTGGCGGCCTGACGACAGCGGCCGGCATCGCCGCATCCAATACCACCGTCACGGTAACGGACGGAACCTTTACCTCGAATGAAGTCTCGGATTCCGACGGCTCTATTAACGGCGTCTACGGCACTGCCGTCGGTGTATCCGGTGCTGACGGCTCTTCCGCACTGACGATCACCAACTCGACTTTCACAAGCAACAAAGGCACGAGCTACAACCAGACAGAAGGCGGCGCCGTTTATCAATCGATCGGCACTGCCACTATTAAGGGGTCAACGTTCGACCAGAATAGTGCTGGAGCTGCCGAAGGAACAGCTGCTTATGCCATGGGCGGTGCCGTTTCGTTGTGGGGTACAACAACAGACATCGAAAATTCGACTTTCACGAACAACTCAGCAGTCTCTTATAAAGACGGCTCCAGCCTTGGCGGCGCACTCTACCTCCGCGGCGGCCGTTGGGGCGGGGCAGAGAACCTCTCAGCCTCCATCAAGAATTCGACCTTTGAAGGCAATTCGGTAAAGGGAACCAGCGCTCAAGGCGGTGCTCTCTACGCCAAGAGCGACTACGATTCCGAAAATGACAAACATTACATTCTGAATCTCGACCTCGACAACGTCACCTTCAAAAACAACACCTCAGAGAGTTGGGGCGGCGCGATGTTCGTTCAAGGTGAAGGTTCGCTCACAATGAAGGACGTCACCTTTGAAGGCAATCAAGGCGTCTACGGGAGTGCTCTGGCGGTATATGGAAATAAACCGAATGAAACCGTTCTCACCAATGTTAAAACTGCCACGGTGACTGCCTCCAATGTCAACTACCTGAACAACGTCAGCAACGGCTACGGCGCAGCACTTTGGCTCTACACAAAGACCCAATATAGCCAAACAGGCGGCTCCTTCGTCGGCAACAAAACAACGGGATCGGGAGACCTTCTCGGTGCTGTGTTTGTGAAGGGGGCCGACGCGGTCTTCACGGATGTGCTGTTCCAAAACAACACGGTTGAGTCATCCGATGGCATCGCCGCTGGCGGCGCCGTCTACGTCGATATCGTTAAAAATGGCGACGCCGGCGTAGTCGGAGGCAGCGTCAAGTTCGTTGCCACGAAGGACATGACCTATTCGGGCAACAATGTCACCGGCAAAGATGATCCAGCTGACACATACGGCTACATGACAGCTACGGCCGGCGGCTTCTTGCTTCTGGACCGCGGCACCAGCGCAGAATTTGCAGTGGATGACGGCGCCACACTCACCATCGGCGAAGAAGGCTCGACGGACCACATGGACTCCATTGCGAGCGCTTATCCCAAAGCAGCCGATCAGACAGCGGCTTCGATTAAGAAGACTGGCAACGGTACGCTTGTCATCAACAGCGACATGAACCGTTACTACGGCACAGTTGAGGTCCAAGCCGGCCGTATGGAAGTGAACACGACTTGGTCTCTGCGTGAAGCCGCCACCATCACCGGCGGTACGCTCGCTCTTAAAGACTTCAATTTCGTTAAGATGCCCGATCCGCTCTCAACGGTCGGCAGCATTACCATTAAGAGCGGCGGCACACTTGAAACCGCTTCTGCTCAGCTCTTTAAGAACGGACTTGGCAATGGCTCCGTGACGGACGCCGGCGACGCACTGAAGGCTGACAAAGTTACGATTGAAGAAGGCGGTACGATTGCTCTCAATGACGCCGTTTACAATCTTGACTATGCAAGCTCACTGGGCAACAAGTACACCAATGCCAAGTATGTTCTGCTGGGGCAGCTTTCCGACACTTCGAAAGATGATCTCGCTCAGCAGGATAAGGTGACATTGGATGACGTCGCCATGGTCGGCGAAAACATCGTTCTGAACGAAGTCAAGATCACCTCAGAAGATAAGAATGTTCAAATTGGCGGCACACAGTCGAATGACTACGCTTATCGCGGAGAAAGTCTCGCTGTTGCTTCGTTCGATCTTGGCACGGCCAATCAAGTGCTGATCGACGGCGGCAAAACGCTTACCCTCACGGGTGAAGGCGCCGGCTCAGAGCTTCTGAAGACCTCCGGCACCGATAAAGTTGGTGTTACCGTCAAAGCGAATTCCACGCTGCTTCTTGGCGGCACTGACTATGCCAAGGGCGGCACGCTCGCAGGCACGGTTACCGTTGAGAGCAATGGCACGCTGACCGCCACGGGGGGGTGAAACCTTCACGGTTGATGCCATTGACGGTGCAGGTACGGTTCTCGTCGGTGAAGATAAGACTGCCGGCAAGCTCACAATCACGCAGCTCGCCGAAAACTTCACGGGTACGATCTTCGTTGATCCGGCTTGGAAAGATGACGAAACGCTCAACGTGATCGGCAATGCCTCGCACCTCGAGATCTCCAAAGTCGATACCGCCATCACGGGTACTTTGGCTGCAGGCCGCAACTCCCTCATCACTCTGGGAGCCGATGCTGCCGAAGCTGCATCCGCCTTTGAAGCCATTGCCTCCGTTCAAGGTTTGTCATGGGGTGAAAAGAACGTCACTGCCGCGCTCTATCTTGGCGCTCCGATTGAAGTTGCGGGCAAGATTGTCGTTGACGGCAGCCTCACTGATGCGGCCTCTGCTGCAGCCTATAACAATAATGCAACGGTCTACGTCGCCAATCAGGGCATTCTGATCGTCAGTCAGTCGCAGGGGTCTTCCGACACGTCAATGATTGCCGGCACGCTCAGCGTGGCTGAAGGCAGCTTTATCGGCGTCACCAATGCAACTGAAGGCACCTTCAAACTTGCAGACACGATTACCGGCACGACTGAAGTCGTTACGGACAATCCGTTCATTGAAGGCGAAATCAGTACTGCTGACGGCACGCTCACCAATACACTGAACGCCGACTCCGGCCTCTCAGCACTTGCCTCGCTCGGCATCCTGTCCATGGCTCGCCGCGCTGACTTCACGCTCTCCGAAACGATTGCCGACCGCACAGCGATTGGTCAGCAGCTCCATGCGGGCGTCAATCTCTGGGCCGACGTTTCCGGCGAACGCTACGAAGCCGACGGCCTCGCTCACGGCGCTGAATTCAAGGCTGACATGGGCTATGCGGCCTTCGGCGGCGACATTGCCCTCGGTCAAGACTACACCGTTGGCGCTGCCTTTCAGTACGGCAAAGGTACGCTGAGAAGTGCCGTCTCCTCGATTCGCAACGAAATTGACAGCTACGGCTTCGCGCTCTACGGCGCGAAGGACTTCGGAGCTGCCAAGGTTGTCGCGGAAGCCTCGTATCTGTGGACTGAAAACGACATCACCGCTTCGCAGACAGCACTCAACCAAAGCGTTGATGCGAACGTGTGGTCTGTCGGCATCCGCGGTCAGCATGCCTTCAAGGCGGGGGCCTTCACCTTCACGCCAAGCGTGGGTGTTCGCTACTCTCATCTTGAAACAGATGCTATGACCATCGGTGCCGTCAATGTTGAGAAGCAGAAGCAGGATCTCATCCAAGTCCCGCTTGCCCTTCGTGTGACAGCTGGTGAAACGAATGCTGCAGGATGGCAGCTTGCGCCGTTCTTCAAGGTCGCCTACGTCCCGACCTTCGGGGACAAGGAAATTGAAGTCCTCTCGCATGAAACCGATGTGATCGACACCAACCCGGTGCAGAGCGCATTCGGCCTGCGCGCGCAGAACGGCAATCTCCTGCTGAATGCTGACTTTACCGTGGGCGGCGGCAAGGATGGAACATCCTCTGTCGGCGGCAAGATCGGCGTGAAGTACGCATTCTGATTGCCAAAGCGCTTCTGCCCTTCTTGTCCTGTTAACGGTATGTAAGGGCTTTGTCTGAAACGCTAAGCCCCCCGATGTTCAAATGAGCTTCGGGGGGCTTTATTCATCACGAAGAAAACATAGCGTCACCCTTCAATCTGACCAAGGAGGCTTAGCCGCAGACTTCAATTTCCCTGTTTCTCTCCTGATCCGTCGATTGATCTAGGTCATGTTGATTAGAAAAGCGCACAAAGACGATGAACTCATGTCAGGCGGCCAATAGGTCCGCCTAACGACCTGGAGATTCAGTCATGAGAAACTTTCGTCTTACCGCTGCTGCGGCTCTTTTAACCGCGCTCATTGCCGGTCCATCCTGGAGTTACACGCCGGGGACCTATGAAGCATCGGCTCAGGGCATGAAGGGACCGGTGAAAGTTGCGGTCACTTTTTCAAAGGATGCGGTGACTTCAGTCAAGGTTATCGAAGAGAAGGAAACGGCAGGCATCGGGACGACTGCGGCGGCCGAACTTCCTCGGCAAATCGTTGAAGCCCAGAGCACAAAGATCGACGGACTGAGCGGAGCGACGGTAACAAGCAAAGCCATCTTCGCGGCTGTTGAAGACTGCATTCGTCAAGCCAAAGGCGATCCGAATCAGCCAGCCCGAAGCACTGCGCCGAAACATGCCGGAAAAACGATTGAAGCAGCTGACGACGTCGTCATCATCGGATCGGGTTTTTCAGGACTTGCCGCTGCCGTCAACGCTGCTGAGCACGGTGCCCGCGTGACAGTCCTTGAGAAGATGAGCGTTACCGGCGGCGCATCGGCCATCTGCGGCGGGCAGTGGGCCATCATGGGCACGAAGCTCCAGAAGGAAAAAGGCGTCCCCTACGATCCTCCGCAAGCACTGGTCTACGATCTGATCGGCAATGGCCACCTGAAGAACGACCTGACAACGCTCACGATGTTCGCGGAGAACTCTCCTCGCGCTGCCGATTGGGCGATCAATCGCTTCAAACCGGAATTCATTGACCAAAAACTGCAGTACCGCGCCGAATTCCAATTCGACCGCTCGCTCTACCTCAAGGGCGGCTGCGGCCCGGCCTACCGGAAGGTGGAAAAGGCCGTGCGGGATCTCGGCATCAAGATCCACACCGACACCAAGGCTGAACGACTGATTGTTAAAGACGGCCGGATCGTGGGTGTTGAAGCGCACAAGAAGGACGGAACGAAATACATTTTCTCAAGCAAAGCAGTCCTCCTCGCCACCGGCGGTTACGGCGCGAATAAGGCTATGCTCATCGAACCGCTCAAAAGCGCGCTCTACTACGGACCGGCCTCAGCAACCGGCGACGGACATCGTATGGCCCAAGCCGTTGGCGCCAAGCTTGAACTCATGGAATTCGGCAAGCGCTATCCCAACGGCGTTGAAGCGGCTCCCGGCGTAGCAAAGTCGATTATTCAAGGCAACTACCGTGCGTGGCTCCAGTCGGGCATTCTCGTCAATAATGAAGGACGCCGCCTCATTAATGAAAAGGCCTCCAATCACGATATTCTTACTGTGCTCGAGAAGCAAAAGGGCGGAATGCTCTACCTCGTGATGGATCAGGCTACATGGAATGGCTTCCGTGACGGCGTTCACACGCTGGGCATTACGGACGAAGATCTTGAAAAATGGCTCGCCGAAAACGGCCGCAAAGCTCCGATCTTCGCTCATGGCTCAACCCTCGCTGAAGCCGCTGCCGCAGCCGGCATCGACGGCAGCACGCTTGAGAAGACCGTTGCCCGCTACAACGAACTCGTGAAGCTTGGCAAAGACGAGGACTTTGGCCGTCCTGCGGCATTTATGAAGGCCGCAATCTCGTCAGAAGGTCCGTATTACATCGTTGAACAAAAACCGCGCTTTGCCACTACGATGGGAAGCGTTATCGTCGACGAGAATCTTCAGGTTCTTAACCAACAGGGCAAACCGATTCCGGGCCTTTATGCCGCCGGTGAAATTGTGAATGCTGTGCACGGCGATGACTCCTCTCCCGGCATGAACGTGGCGTGGGGCTTCACTTCCGGCAAGGTCGCAAGTGAATCCATTCTCAAAGCGCTTGGGCGATTAGAGAAGTAGCCTTCACACAGCGTCTTTCATCTCCGCATCGGCATCGGCTGCTCTCCCCCTCACCTTTGTCGGTGCGGAATTCCCCATTTCCTCATAATGGCCTTTCACATATCCAGCTGGAGAATAAGATCCGCGGCCGCAGCAGCGGCTTTGCTCTGCGCATTCCCCGGATTTTCTGTCTGCGGGGCGGAAGACCTCCGTCCCGTCCTGCGCTTTGGGATGATGGCCTTTTTGCAGGAAGGCACTCCGTCGGGATTCACGACCTATGTGAATGCCGACGACTACGTGCTGCGCAAACTTCCGCAGATTCTCTCGCAAAGTCTCCCAGAGTACCGCGTGGATGTGAAGGTCTACCGTACGGCAGCCCTCATCAAGGCAGCCCGCAGCGGCAAAGTAGATGTGATTTTCGGCAGCAGCGGGTGCTATGCATCGCTGCTGCCTGACGGCATCTATCCGCTCGCCACGCTCGTCACCAATTTCGCCCCGGATCCCAACCAAGCGGTTGCCGGCGCAGTCGTTGTGAGCAGCCGACGCACTGATCTCAACAGTCTTAAGGACCTGAAACATCTCTCGGCGATGTCGGGTCTCGAATCGATGTTCTTCAACTGGCAGATGCCGGCTTCTGCGCTCCTTGACAGAGGCTTGGATCCGTACCGCTTCTTCAGTTCCCTCAGACAGGTGGATCAGCCCGTGCCGAAAATTCTGCGGGCACTTGAAGACGGAACCATTGACGTTGGACTGATGCGGGCCTGCGTTCTTGAAGGACTGCCAATAGAGAGGAGAAAACACTTCAAGGTAATCGAGCCGGCAGAAGACTCTCCGCTCGCCTGCGCGCACACATCGAGGCTCTTTCCTAACTGGACGGTTGGCGCTATGAGTCAGGTGCCGTCCGACGTTGCCAAGCGAATCTCTCTGGCACTGCTCACCGCGCCGCCGCAAACAGAAGCGGGCATCGCATGGAGCACCGCCAACAGCTTCAAAAGCATCGATCAGCTCTACCGAGAGCTCAAATGGGGACGCTATGAATACCTGCGGCATTGGACCTTCACGCGTGTCTGGGAGGCCGTCTGGCCGTTCGCATTGGCTGCTCTAGTTGCTTTCCTCGCCTTAATGCTGCACCTTCGTCGCGTCAATGCCCTCGTTGAGCGCCGAACCCGAGAACTTAACGACGAAGCTGCCCGACGCATGGCTCTGGAAGAGAGCAACACTGCGCTTCTCCAAAAGTTCCACCGCTATGAGCAAATGAGCACGATGGGCATGCTGTCAAACATGGTTGCGCACGAAATTCGTCAGCCGCTTTCAGCACTGCGCTATGCGCTGCGTACGATCGAGATGGCCGCCGCCCGCGACGAAGAGGACTCTGCCGTCATTGAGAAGTCCTGTGCCAAAGCCCGAAGACAAACAGAGCGAATCAACGACATTGTCGAGCACGTCTGCTCCTATGCCCGAACGGACCGCCGAAACCTCCCGATTAATCTTTCCGCGCTGATCCGGGAAACAGTGGCTGAAGCCGCCCAGATGAAACTCATTCATCATGCAGTGATGGTTGTCCTGCCGGACAATGTCTTCATTACCGGCAATCCCCTTGAACTTCAGCTGGTTGTGCTTAATCTCCTCAAGAACTCCTCAGAAGCTGCAGCCGGACGGGACCCGCAGTCCAAGATTGCACTGACCTGCGGCGAAGATCACGTCGAGCTAATCGTTTCAGACGAAACAGAACAACTCGATGCTCAAGCGCTTGAGCGCATTGCCTCCTGCGGACCGTCACAGAAACGAGACGGTTTGGGTCTTGGCCTCAGCATCGTGCGGAGCATCATCAGCGCACACGGCGGCAGCATTCACTTCAGTGCACGAGCCGACAAAGGCCTCGAAGTACACATCATTCTTCCGCTTCCCGGAGGCTCCTCGTGACTCGAACACTCAAGGATATTCAGCAGCACACGCTCGTGCGCATCGTTGATGACAACGAAGATCTCCGTGAAACGTGTGAAATGATGCTCACCTATGCCGGCTGGCAGGTTCGCACTTATGCTGGTGCATGGTCTTTCCTTATGGATGACGCACCATCTGTGCCTGGCTGTCTTATTCTCGACATCAGCATGCCCGACATGACCGGCACAGAACTGCAGATGGAAATGCGCCGCCGCCGGTACTCCCTGCCCATCATCATCCTTACAGGACATGCCAACGTTGACCTTGCCGTTACGACGCTGAAGGCGGGTGCAGCCGAATTTTTTGAAAAACCCGTTGACGAAGACCGCCTGATGAAGGCGATCGCCAAACTGTGCAGAGAAAGTCTCGCCAAAAGCTGCGGCGAACTTACCGGCCGGGATCTTGAAAAAGCATTTGACCTCCTTACTGAGCGAGAACGCGAAATACTGGAACTTATGATCCAAGACGTCTCTTCTCAACAGATTGCCGAACGTTTGGGTTTAAGCGACCGCACCATCTATGCGCACCGGAATGCCATTTACCGAAAGCTCGGAACAAAAAATCTGTCGAATATTTCGCTCGAAGATCTCGTTAGTTCGTCATGCTCTCTGCCTAGGTGATTCAGGGTTCATCAGCAAACGTCCTGCCTTCTGCCGATACCAAATCGTACATGTGGCCAATCTGAATACGATGAAATTCAATGCCGCACCGTTATTTGTCAGGAAGGACACCAAACACAACTTTTTAAGCGCCGCGTTGCTCTCATTGCATGGAAAAGTACCCGGATATCGGGTAGAGAGCGGATTTGCACCTCGCTCCCTCCCACACCACCGGACGTGCCGTTCGGCATCCGGCGGTTTCTAAAGTTAGGTCGTGGATTCAGTGGTTAAGCCTTTGACAAGAGACTGTAGAGCCCCATTCGTCGAAAGACGCTGTTGGGAAATGCCTTGCGCATGTGAGGGGCGTTGGTGTTCCACCATGGGCCGCGTCCATTGACGGACGATTTCCATGCTTGTTCGCTTGGCAGTCCTCTGCGTCTGAGCTCTCGTTCCCGAGTTTTGGGACGCTTCCATGCCCGCCAGATCAGTTTGCGCAGATGCCGGCGAATGTGAATGTCGATACGTTCGAAGATCTCTTTCCGATCGTCCAGCGCGTAATAGGTTCTCCATCCGCGCAGGATCATCGTCAAGGCCTTGATCGTTCCCAAGAGGGATCTTCCGCGGCCTCGACGCAGGATCGGCTTGAGCTTGTACATAAGTCGTGCAAAGCTCGCCTTAGCGACACGCGGCGCCCCTGACGTTCCCACGAACGTATATCCGAGAAATTTGGACTTCGAAGGACGAAAGAGGCCGCTCTTACTGCGATTCACCCGCAGTTTGAGCGTTCCCTCTATGAACTTAATCGTCTTTTCCAGTACACGTTCCCCGGCCTGCCGAGAACTGACAAACAGGTTGCAGTCGTCAGCATATCTGCAGAAACTCAACCCTCGGCCCTCCAAGTGTTTGTCGAGCTCGTCGAGGACGATCAGCGACAGAATCGGGCTAAGGTTCGAGCCTTGCGGCGTACCTTCCTCTCGGAGCGAGATAAGATCGTTCTGCGCAAATAACGCCCAATCAGCCTCAGCAGGGCCTTGTCCTTGATCCGTTTGGCCAGGCACGTCATTATGCGGTCGTGGTTCATGGTGTCGAAGAACTTTTCCAAGTCCATTTCTACCTCCAGTACTTTCCCTACTTGATCGTTCGATCGATTCGAGGGTGTTTCGGCCGAGGAGCGAGCTAGACGAGCGCCTGCGGGTCGGAGGGGCAACCTGAGGGCGCGCATCGCGCAGAGCGTAACCTGTACCCCAATGTTCGGGCTGAAGAGCGAAGGCGACGTCCGTGCAGCCTTCGCAGTTGACCATGACATTCTCGGCGCCGGGCTTCACGACGACCCTGAGGGATCGGGAGAATCCTTCGGTGGCATCGACGAATACAAGATCGAGCATCAGACGCCTTACCAGAGTTGAAGAACTGTCAGGAGGCGGAAGCGCATACGCTTGCCCATGCTGGTGGCAAGAATGACTACGTTCATTCTAAATTAATTGTGAATTATTTTTTTCGAATATCTTTAATGCAAAAAAATGATTGCACGCTATATGCTGAAACAATCGTAGCGACCCCCTTATCCAGTATACTATCTAGATATCTTTGCTTGTAAAATATCAGACCATCATTAAGAAATATCCTTAACTCGAAAATCGCATCACCCCCAAAAATGAAACCAATTTTACTATAGGATTCCTCCATTTGTATTTAAGAGTTTTGCACTCCTCTTTAAACAGAGCGGCCTGCTTATCACTCCTTAACTCCTTCATTTTATTTCTATCATGCGCAATATATGATTTAGTATAAAGCAAATCTCCATTACGAACATATGATTTTTTACATACCATAATTCTTATCCCTGCAGAATATTGTAATCCTTTCCAAAAATCCGCTTCGTAACGTATCGGCAAGACAACAGTCATTAACTTCCTGGCAGCTTCATTATCAATCAAATAGCCGTAGGTTCCGTTTCCAGACTTGTAGCATCCATAAACACCCGCCAAATTGGTCCGAGCCAATGGTGAATATTGAACATTGGAAGTCAGTAGAATCACTGAATTTTTAGGTACCCCATCGCCATACGCATCAAGAAAGTTGAGAAAATCTGTAACATCAGATTGAGCAATATAGGCATCATCTTCCATTACCAACGCAAAAGGAATATTTTTATCCACTATTTCGCGATAAATGGCAAAATGCCCCAAAGCGCAACCTATCTCACCCGGAGTCAAGCATGACTCCTCCAATGGCATATAAAGAAGTTTGTCAGATGCAGAAGGCTTCCTACACAATTCCTGTCCATCCACTCCATCAAAAAAACTGAACGACAGTTTAGTGCATGAAAAGTGCCTTTCAAATACAGCCCTTTTTTTGACATCCGATGCCAAGCTTAGTACAAAAACCTTCATACGAAATTAATTACACGCCTGGACAGCCAAAAAGGAATCAACCCAAACAAAAGATATGTCGTCTTTTCGTTATGAAACTTGACGAAAATTAAAGGAACCCCTAGCACCTTTATTACATTCATCCTCATTCCCAATACCGACAAAACCTCTGAAAAAACAGACCGATGTGAATAATAAATATTCAAAAGCGTTATCGCCCGAAGATGGTTTGGGAGATGAGTGTATGACCATGCATAATTCCATTTTTCCCAATTCCTCAAATTGGCACGCAGCCAATGATTATTCGGAATTTCATGATCACTCATGATTTTAGAAACGATTTTTCCGACCCTAAAAAGATCTAGTGACTTTATAGATATTGAATTACTAATACTCTCTGCTCTAGCCTTCCGATAATTAAGAAGATAATCGGGAATATAAAATATTCGCGGATTTGTTAAAGAAAGAGTCGTCGTGAAAGGTACATCTTCATAATTAAGCCCATCAATGAATTTGAGTTTATTATCTACGAGGAAGCTTCGCTTATACAACTTATTCCACGACCAACATGGCGAAATCAGGAGGTCCTTCTCGAGCGAATCTAATCCTGACAGAAGACCATAGTCCACCTGCAACATTCGCTTTTTTTCCACATCAAAAGTCGTTGCATCAACCACATTGACATTGTGAACCACCAAGTCGCAGTTGCTTACTTCCGCCGAATTTACCAAAATTTCAAAAGTGTTATTCTCAATCCAGTCGTCTGAGTCAAGGAAATAAACGTATTTCCCAGTGGCTCTCGCCAACCCGTTGTTCCGAGCATTTGACAAACCACCGTTCTTTTGCGTAATCAAAATACACCTAACATCGGAATCGGCAATTTTTTTTGCCAAAATCCCGCTATTATCAGTAGAGCCATCATTGATCATGATGACCTCCAATTCACGATATGTCTGATTTAGTACTGAAGCAAGGCACTGCTCAATATAATCCTGAACGTTGTAAACCGGAATAATGACGGAAACTACAGGGTTCATCACAACCTCTTGATGGAGATAAGTTTAATCCCGAAGACTTTGAATTTATCTCTAGAATAGATCACACACGGAACCCCAAGGACTCTCACTTTAGTCACTCCGTTCTGCTTTGTCACAGAAAATAGTGGAAGGCATTTAAATAAATAGTGCTTTTCAGTCTCTATTTTTTTAATATCTCCCATATGCCGTGAAAATTTCGCTTTATTTTTAAGAAAATAAAAGATATCTTCTTGCAGCCATGATCCTCCAAACCAGTGTATTGTCACGGTGTCAGCCTCCACATCCGTTGGTTTAAAGTCTTCACCATACCTGAATGGAATGAAAATTCTTTCAGGGAAGATTGAAATGTCTCGCAATTTAATTTGCACCTGATTCCGTTTTTCAGGGAACTTATTTACACCCTCTCTCTGGAGAAAAAGTTCAAATATTTCAGGCATTGTCGTTGGGGGATTATTCCAAACATCTTGTTTATAATAATTCAGAATTTTTTCTAAAAGCTGATTCCCCTCAACGCTCCCTAGAATTGCAGGTTCTACATATCTTTCATTCTGCATACCAACAAATGCTGGCAGATTTAGAAAATCATCAAAATTCTTTACACAAGTAACGTCAGTATCCATATAGATGCCACCGTTATCATAAAGCACCTTGATTCGCACATAATCAGCCACATAAGCCCACATTTTCATGTTATGCACGGTTCGGAACCACGAATTATTTTTCAACTCTTCTTGATAGTTGAAATAATTCTTCGACAGCTCGTTGATCTCAATAATTTCATAGTCAGCACAATTTTGACGCCAACTCTGAATGCAGGCGAGCACATCACGTGGCTTGCGCTCATTAGCCCCCCAGACGTAAAAGATTCTCTTGGGGATAGTGTGGATGCTTGACATAGTGGTTACCTGCGACCGTAAAGGTCATCAAGACGTTCAATGTCGTCTTCGCCGAGATAGGCCCCGGTTTGAACTTCAATTAGCGTTAAATCCGAAACACCCTCATTCGTGAGACGATGAATCGCACCCTTTGGGATATAGACTGACTGATCCGCAAGCATTTGCTGCTCAACATCACCAACCCGAACTCGAGCTACGCCAGAAACAACTGTCCAGTGTTCAGCACGGTGCTTATGTCGCTGCAACGAAAGGCTACATCCCGGGTAGACGACAATTCGCTTCACCTTGAAGCCAGATGCTTCATCAATGGAATCGTAGTAGCCCCAAGGACGGTAACCCTTACGGTGATATACAGCCTCTGGGAAATTCTTTGCTCGTAACTCTTCTACCAATTTCTTGATGTTCTGACTATCTGACAATGCCGTGACAAGGATGGCATCAGGCATTTCAAGAACCGCAACATCTTTGACACCATTTCCAACGATGAGACGTGAGGTGGACACCATGAGGGACTTTGAACAACCGTCCTGCACTACCTCCCCTAAAGCAAAATTGCCGGCTTTGTCATGTGGAGAGGCGTCATAGACAGATTTCCAGGAGCCTAGATCAGTCCACATTCCGGAAAATGCGATAACTTTGATAGAAATACCCTTCTCCGCGCATTTTTCCATTACTGCGTAGTCAATTGAATCTTCAGGAATTTTCTCAAAGATTTCGCGCGGCCCTGTCAATTCACCCCCCTTAAGGAGTAATTTCGCAGCAAACGCCTCTAGGCAAGCCTCTTCAATATCGGGACGGCAAACATGTAAAGCTTTAAGCCATGTTGAAGCCTTAAGAATGAAAAGACCAGAGTTCCAAAGATAATGTCCGTCCTCTAAGTACTTCTTCGCCTTCTCCAAATTAGGTTTTTCGACAAATGCAACTACTTCTGTCGGTAATGTCTCGGAAGGTTTATTCGTCTTGATGTAACCGTAACCAGTCTCAGCATACTTTGGTTTTACGCCAAGAAGAACAATGCTCCCTTTTTCACAATCTGGAATAGCGTACGCAAGCGCCTCATTGAGTTTAGAACTATCAATTGCCTGATCAGAGGGTAGGACTACAAGAACAGGATCTTCAGAATCGTTCAGAAGTGCTGCATTGTGAGTGAGGCTGCAGTATTTCGTGGACATGGCTCAAGAAACACGTCCGGCACAATGTTCTCACCTTTAAGTTGCCCACGAATAATGAATTGGTGCTCCTTAGCTGCCACAATAAGCGGAGGCAGAACAATTGCCTCAGAATATTTTCTGAGTTCAGCGTTAGTGATACGATTCACTGCATACCGAAATAGACTGTTATGTTCACTTTTCGTATTGGGAAATTCAATGAACTGTTTTGGAAGATCCGTTCGACTCAGCGGCCATAACCGAGTACCCGAACCCCCACATAAAATTACTGGTTTGATCAATGTCTTCATTTATTTCTCTTACTCACCAGATTGAAGAAGATCGACGAACGCGTGGAAGCTCTGCGCCCATGACTGCGGACAAAGTGCATAGGGTTGAATGCGGTGCTCGGAAATTGCTTTTTCCATACGTTCGATAGCTGCAGCAAGCTCTTGTGGTTCTAGTCCGCTAAAAAAATGCACACCTTTGGGAGCGACTTCCCGAAAAGCGGGGATGTCACGAACGAGCAATGGCTTCTGATGATTTGCCCCCTCTACTACCGAAAGCCCATAGCCTTCTGCTTCCGAAGCAACCACGACACACCTCGCCTGCTCATAAAGAGCGTTCAATGCAGTATCTGAAAGCCCAGAAAACCAAAAAAGACGTTTTTTGTTTTCTAGATGGCGTGAGATACGACGGCAGAGTCCACGTACAAGCCAACCTTGACGCCCAACTAACACCAATGTGAGTTGTGAGTTATCCTTCCAAAGCAATTCAAAGGCAGAGAGAAGCTGTGCAAACCCCTTTCTTGGCTCAATAGTGCTGACTTGGAGGTAAAAAGAATGGTTCCGAAGCTGATTCAAAACTTCATTGTCTGAAGCAGTAAGTTCAGAACGATGTGCTACAAAGTCTGCCCCTAAGTGAAACCATCCTTGAATCTGTTGGGGAAACGTTGACACAGCATTTTCTTGACACCACGAAAGGTAATCGTTCAAAGTCGATCGAGAAACAGCAAAAATGCCGTCATATTGCCCAAGCACACGCAGCCAACGGGCAAAATTACGAGCATCTCGATGCTTGAAATAATCTGGGGAACGCTCGGCAATGAGATCATGCAGAACAAAGCCAACCTTGACACCGAGTTCACGCATTTGTGTGAACTGATCGGCCTCAAATGCAATCTCGTTTGGATTGATCATCGTGTGAACAAGCCAATCTCCAGAAGCGAAAGTCACTGGAGCATCACTGCCGTTATCACAAAATGCATGTAACGCTTTGAGTTGTGAAATATCACATCCTTTATCCAAAGCCCAATGCGCGGCGTAACGATACTGCCCCTTCAAAGGATCGGCATAAATAGGCACAACCACTTTTTCACGCCAGTGCAAACCGTGAGCCGCAAGCTCCTTTGCGACACGTGGAATCCCCGACCGATTGTCATAAAAGGGCAGTGATCCCACATTGATGTAGACGCGAGGTTCACGGTTTCGTTCCAGAACGTAGCGCCCCTCTATCGGCTCCTCTATGACTGGACGTTTCCATGAAATAATGGGAAGACCACAAATAAAAAGCTTTTTTTTGAAATTCGGATTATGTTGTAAAACGAAAAGCGTAATCTCTTGCCACTTATAAACTGAACAAATACCCAGTCGTGTTTTAGAAACCCCAAAACCGATTAACTCGCGTCTGCCTTGCAAACTAAGCTGAGCAGCTTTTCGTGCATTGCTGATGTATATATTCGTCATCTCATGCACTCCTTTGCATCTCATAGAGATGACGGAAAAGGCCGTTACTTTGATTGAGGAGCTCCTCGGCAGTGCCCTTTTCTCGAATAACACCTTGCTGCATTACAACAATCACGTCGGCAATCGCAATCGTGGAATAACGATGCGCAACGGTCACAATCGTTTTCCCTTTATTAAGCTTTTCAAGCGCATTTTTAATAGCAGCCTCAGATTCAGAATCCAACGCTGACGTTGCTTCATCAAGGATCAAAATGGGAGCGTTCTTGAGAAATGCACGTGCTATAGACAAACGTTGTTTCTGTCCTCCTGACAACAACCCTCCGCCCTCACCAATACGGGTATCAAGCTCATGAGGTTGAGCCGCAACAAAGTCCTTGAGTGCAGATGCCTCAAGAGCTTGCCAAATCGCTTTATCCGAAACACTCTTGAGTCCATAAATGAGGTTTTCTCGGATCGTCGTGTCCAAAAGCGTCACATCCTGAGACACAATTGAAATTTGGCGGCGCAGAGACTCCAGCGAGAGATCTCTAATGTCGTGACCATCCAAGGTGATTCGACCACTCGTCAGTTCCCAGAAACGCGGCAGCAGATTCACAATCGAGGTCTTCCCCGATCCCGACTGACCAACTAGTGCAACATGTTCACCGGGTTTGATGGTGAGATTGATGTCCTGCAGCGCATACCCTGTCTGCCCTGGATATTTAAGGAAGACGTGTTCAAATCGAATTTCGCCTTTAGCACGGCCTAAACTGATCGTGCCTTTGTCCGATTCAGGCTCAGCATCGAGCATTTCAAAAATGCTTTTGGCTGCCGTTGACATCGCCGCAAACGTTCCGTTTAATCCTGAAAGCGCTTGTATCGGTGTTCTCAGCAGCAGCATGGCAGCGAGGAATGTGATGAATTCCCCGAAAGTCAGCAGTCCCTGCTGAGCTTGAAAAAGTGCAGCACCGACGACAAACGCAATCGCCACCATCGTGAGCATCTGCGTGAGCGGCGTTGAAAGACTCTGCGTCTGAATGGTCTTCATGGCCAGGCTGCGAATACGGCCGTTGATCTGAGCAAATCGCTCGTCCTCAAAGTCGTAGGTACCCGCAACCTTTACAATGCGCGCAGCGCCGTAAGACTCCTGCACGCGCGAAATCATGGCGGCCAATGCTTCTTGCGAACGCTTGACGATCATGCGCATGCGGCGGCTGATCGCACGAAGAATGAGTGCCAGCCCCGGAGCAATAACGAACGCCACAAGCGTGAGCTGCCAGTTGTGCCAGAAGAGAACTGCCAGCAACGCAATCACTTGGACGATATCGCGCACCAAAACAATGATTGAATTCGTTGCGCCGCTCAAAGCAATGTTGGCTTCATTTACGAATTTGGAAGAAACCGTTCCGGTCGAAAACTGTTGATACGCCTCCGCCGGCCAATGCAGCATCCGTTCAAAAAGCTCAATTCGCAAGGTAACCAGCACAGACTGCGACACCTTTGCCATCAAAATAGAACTCATCACGGTAGAAACCGCAAACAGCAGCGATACACCGATCAAAGCTGCCGGCGCCGCGAAGATCACCCACTTTTCTTCCTGATAAAAACCAAGATCGGTGAGTTTGCCCAAAAGCGTCGCCGTGAGGGACGACATGCTTGCCGCGCCAATGAGAAAGATGCAGGCGAGCGCAATGAGCCCCTTATATGGGAGAAGCATGCGAAAGAGGCGGATGAGATCCGCATCCAGACCATTTGCAAAAACGCGCCGCAGGAAGTTCATGCCGCATCCTCCTGCTCGCCCTTGGCACTTATGCCCTGAAGACGACACAGCTTCGCGAAGAGACCGTTTCGCTCAATAAGTTCCTGCCAGCTTCCGGACTCAACGATTCTGCCGTCTGCCAATGCCAGAATTTGATCTGCATGCTCAATCGTGGTCAGGCGATGTGCAACGATCAGCGTGATGCGTCCGGCCATGAGACGCGTTAAAGCCTCTTTAATCTGCGCTTCCGACACACCGTCAAGGGCAGACGTTGGTTCATCCAGAATCAGAATGGGTGCGTTCTTCAGGAAAGCTCGTGCAATAGAAATCCGCTGTTTCTGCCCGCCGGAAAGACGATCTCCAGCCTCACCCACCGGTGTATCCAGACCTTGCGGAAGACTTTCCACAAAGTCGGTTAAAGCGGCATCTGCTACTGCGCGCCTGATATCATCATCCGAAGCGTTCGGACAGCCATAAGTGATGTTTGCGCGAATCGTGTCGTCAAACATCAGCACGTCTTGCGAAACGATGGCTATTTGACTTCTTAAGCTTGAGAGCGTATAGCGTTGTGCATCAACGCCATTAATAAGAATGCACCCTGATGTTGGATTCCAAAACCTCGGGAGCATATTGACGATGGTCGTCTTCCCCGATCCTGAGAGACCAACGAGAGCAATAGCCCTGCCCTTTTCAATGGCAAAGGAAACCGATTCCACAGCATCCCGTTCTGCCCCCGGATACCGCAGACCGACGCTGTCAAAGACCACCGTCTCTATGTCTTTAGACAACAGCTCCGTACCTTGATCAGGCTCCTCCTGCAGGTCAAGTGTTGCAAAGAGACTTTCCGCAGCGACCGTCATCATCACAAAAGATGCATTCAAGCCTGCCAAATGCCTCAAAGGCGGCATGATGAGAAGAAGCGCAGCCAGAAACGTCACGAATTCACCAATGGTGAGAAGACCCGCCTGCGTCTGGAACATCGCGATCGTGAGCACTACGGCAATACCCGTCATGCAGAGAAGCTGCGTGAGGGGCGTCCCCAAGGATGAAGCCTTGGTCATGCGAATCATCAGATCCTTAATGTCGGCATTCAATCTGGCAAAGCGAGATGTTTCCTGCTCGTAAGCATTTGAGATCTTTACCAAACGCTCGGCGCCATAGGCTTCTTTAACTCGCACCAACAGCTCAGCAATGTTGGCCTGACTTGAGCTCATCACCTTTTTCATCTTGGCGCTGATATATCGCAGGAGCCAAGCCACAAAAGGTCCAATCACCAAGGCAATCATGGCAAGTTCCCAGTTGTGCCAGAAAAGAACAACTGTGAGCGCGGCAACCTGAATGCTGTCTCGCACCAGAGTGATCGCAGACTTTGCTGCATTGCTGAGTGCAAAGTTCGCTTCAAAGACGAATTTGGAAGTCACCAAACCAGTTGAATTCGTCTGATAGGTTTCTGCCGGCCAATGCAGCATGCGGTGAAATATTTGGCGTCGCAGCTCAGCCAAAATGGACTGAGAGACTTGCCCGAGCAGATAGTTGCTGCCGAACATGCTCCCGCCGTGGAGAAGCGAAATGAGGATGAGCCCGATCGGAGCCGCAAGCACCACCCAAGCCTGCTGCTGATAAAAGCCAGCATCGGTGAGACGTCCCAAAAGGGTCGCAATAAGCGATGAGGAAAGACCAGCGGTCAGCAGACAGCCAGACCGATCTTTCCCTTATAAGCGGGAAGATACTTCGCCAATCGAATCAAATTTGGGTTCTTGAAACGTTCAAAAGCGGCGAAAAGACGGCAAGTAATGTTGCTGCCTGCCATCAGACAAGATCTCCTTTGCCTGTTTTTTTAGCTTCGGCTGCCCGTACCCAGCGACGCACAGTAGCCTGTGCAACTCCCATTTCACGTTCAATGGCCGACCAACTCATGCCGCTCTGACGCATGGTCACGCAGCGAAGCTTGAAATCTTCCGAATAGCGAAACTGCGTCTTTGAAAGCTCAGTTTTAAACTTACCGGCCAAAAAGCTTTTTGCCCAGTCACGGACCGTGTTGGGATTCAGCTCCAAGATGTCTGCAACCTTCGAATAGCCCAGCCCACAGTTAAAAAGGACAAGCGCATCCCTGCGCTTCTTGTCAGAAGGGAAGTCAGGCCGTTCACGCTCAATGCTGACTGCGGCAGTTAGTACAGATGATGATGGATTGATTTGAGCTGCTGGCATCTATATTTACATCGTTTGAAGGACACTCAAACTCAATGCCCGATCTGCCGTGAAGAAGAACGGGATGCCAGCATGTTAGGTGAGTAATCGAAGTATTCAAATCCATCAATATTTGAATAATTCCTTGTTTTCCACAAATATCAATACAATAGCGAAACTACAAGTTTATTAGTAAATTCTATTATTGCCCCCTCCCCACAAATTTCCCCTATCGCCACTTAGCCGATCATTGTCATGTGCAATGACGATCAGTTCAGAAGGCAAACTATCAAAACTATTTCTATAAACAGCATTAATGCCTAAATAACTGGATATCAATGGTTTTGAAGTTGAGCAAAAAACCAACACTTTCATCAAAACTCCAGATTAATTTCAAATTCGTTATTGTCCTTTGTTAACCAATTACTTAGCGCCGTAATCAAAATTTCTCAATAAAAATAATCTGTTAGCTTCGCCAACCTCACCTTAGAATCCTGAACTACGGGTTACCTGCTCTACATTTCGAATCGCCGCGGTGGTTCAGAAAGCTGGAGCAATTCAAAACAGCGC
>ENA-UEQP01000431-UEQP01000431.1-human-gut-metagenome-genome-assembly--contig:-NODE-431-length-47089-cov-6.377861_pt1 | contig 47089 bp, 31 predicted proteins | sample MGYA00242951_ERZ507951 | MGnify/ENA primary metagenome ERZ507951 (study PRJEB26167, sample SAMN06115539) | human gut metagenome | host: Homo sapiens | place: China:Shanxi | collected 2015-11-18...
TCGCGGAGTGGAGCAGTTGGTAGCTCGTTGGGCTCATAACCCAAAGGTCATTCGTTCGAGTCGGATCTCCGCAACTAAGGAAAAGAAGAATCGCAGAAATGCGGTTCTTCTTTTTTATGACGACTCTCCTGTAATGATTCTATTCACAACCCCATCTTCGTTATCAACAAGGATATCAACAAAGTTATCAACAGGTTAATTCATTTATAATAAAACAGTTAACCCGATAGAGCCATTTTATATCAACAAGGTAACATTTAGTTATTCACTACTCAGTTGGGGAACTTATTTACAACATAAAAAGTCGACTGACTCCCAATGAATCAACCGACTTTCATATTCTTCCGAAAAGGGATATGGCTATTAATGTTTATAGAACTTCAATACTTTTTTTGCATACCGTTTTCCTAATAACAATTGCGCTTCCGTATTAAAATGAGGATCCGTCTTGTCTTTGTACCATCCCAATCCTTTTGACGATACCCAATCGGAATTGGGAATAAATGACGAAACCTTCTTAATCATCTGATTAAAGGGAATTGTACCAGCTTCTCTTTTCGTCCAGTTCCATTGAGAAATCTGTCCTACAACAACCGGCAGATCCGGCAGTTCCAAATCGGTACGCAGATCTTTCACTAAAGAAATCAGTTTCTGCTTATATGCTTCCGGATTCGAACAATCGGCTTCTCCCTGATGCCAAATGATTGCTTTCAAAATACCTCCCTGTTTCATCGCGGTCCGAATCCGGGAAAGAGCTTCTTCATAATATCCGTCTTTACTCCCTTTTAGCCAGGAGTTGATGGACGAACCTCCACGGGCATTTACTACCAGTCCGACAGGACGTTTCGTTTGCAGGAACATCTCTTTTGCAAAACTATAGGCCGGCCCCAAACGCTGCATTGACATCTCTTTCCGAATGGTAGAATAACGGTTTAAAGGATTTACTGCCGGTTCAAAACGTCCTTTATCATTCAACAGATACACATTTTGCAAAGTATCCATGACTTCCGGTGTCAATGTTGCACGACCTGCCATATTGGACTGTCCGATACATACATACAAATCCAATGAAGATGGAATATCCTTACCATTCTCTGCCCACACAAACAGGGACTGTAAAAGCAGCAAAGACAATAAATAAAAAGTTCGCCTCATTTATACAGTATTTGTTATTAATAATTTCGATAAATACGGATAGCGTTCAGTATAGTCTCTCCTTCTTTCTTATGGAAATCGATACTTAATCCTTTCCCGTTTTTCACCGTTACTACAAATTTCTTGATTACAGCACGAGCATATCCATAATCACGGGCAACATTGAAATCATCTACAACGGTTACTCCGTTGATTGAGATTCCGAAACTACGGTTTCCAACAAGCGTCTGTTCCGAGTCTGCCCCCAAATTATAAATCAAAGCCTCTTTCTTTTTGTCCGAATCCAATTCCGCCCAATACAAAGATACAGAATATTCCCCATCCGGCACATCGGCCTTAAAAGACTCTATACCCACACGCTGGGTCTGAAAAACCGGATTCATATCTGTACCGCAAATGTCAATATCCGAGCCCAGCATAGTGCCGAAACCTGTTTTACGACGATAAGGGGTTCCACCGACAAAGCCCCAGCTTCCCGGCTTATATTCCTGTTCGGGAATCCATGCGACATTGGCGACACGGTCTTCAAAATATCTCGGAGAACCCAGCATTACATTTATTTCCGTAAATGGCAGAGTCTTGTCTTTCAACTGAGAAGAGACCAACTGAAAGTGGATTCTAAGCATATCATGCAATTTGGTATCACCTGCTACTGCAAGGGCTTCCAATTGATTTTCCCCATTAACAAACGGCACATCAAACAAGGCATAACCGCTTTCCGTTTTTTTCTTTCCCAAACTTTTGTTATTGACAAACAGTTCGACTTCTTCTGCATTAGAAAAGACAGGAACAGATTGGACACACTCATTCTGTTCCGTATTCACAACGCCACCGCGGGCTTTCCATTCTCTATTACCGATAGCAAGTATCGGGCGGCGAATCAAGGCTGTCTTATAGAACAAGTAAGTATCTTTCACTTCCCGATCCAATCCGAGAATGCCTTTGTTATTGACATGAGGAACCGCGTCAACACGGGATTCCGAATAAAAATCATTCAAATTCCACAAGCTGGAACCTGCAACAAAAGGACGTTTCATCATTTCGTCAAGATAATGTTTATGATAAACCAAGCCGTATTCCTGCGAGAAGTCGAAACGTTCCGGTTGATAAGAATGAACACGGGGATCTACACCCGGACCATATTCCGTCACTATCAGCACTTTGCCCTTATACATCTTATGAGCACGGTCAAGCAGACGTTGGAACTCATTAATATCCGGTTCATACCAACCTTGATAGAGATTCCATCCTTGAATCATCGGTATCTCCGTCAGATGAGCAGCTTCGTAAAATCGAGGTGCATTATGATAGGCCATCATAGTATATCTTGAAGGATCTTCCTTACGTATTGTCGCTTCCAAAGTCCGGGCTACCTTTTCAGTAAAATGATAATAATCTTCGAGTTGCTTACCTTCTGTGTAGGGACGACGCAAGAAAATCTCATTCATATATCCCCAAATCATGACAGACGGACGATTGAAGTCCTGACGTACCATTTCTTTTGCCATTTCAACGCTGTTAGTCAAAAACTCTTCCGTTTCTGTAACGGCATTAACGACGGGAATCTCAACCGAAGTCACAATACCCAGTTTATCACACATCTCCATAATGACAGGATCTTGCGGGTAATGCGAAACACGTAGGAAATTGCCTCCCATTTCTTTCAACATGAGCACATCCTGCACATGCAGTTCATCCCGTAACGCATTCCCTTTCTGGAAGTAATCCTGATGACGGGCAGTACCGATCAGTTTACGCCATTTCCCATTCAAGAAAAAGCCTTTCTCCGAATCAAACTCAAACCAGCGCAAACCTAACGGACTCACGACCTCATCCAGCAACGCACCTTTTTTCTTATCAAAAATACGCGTATATACCATATACCGATAAGGATCGTCTATATCCCACAAACGAGGAGAATCTATTTTTATCTTTTTAGAGATATCCGCCTTTGTTTCACCGGATACCAATTTTATATCCGCCTGAGTCCTTTTCACTTCTTTGCCATCCGCATCGCAAATCAGATTTTCCACAATGACTTCTGCAGACCGGAGTGTATTATTCGTCAATAGCGTAGTTATTTCCACAGAGGCTGCGGAGCTATTCACTTCGGGAGTACGGATATAAACTCCTGACGAAGCATAATCATTCGTCGCAATGTGTACCGGATTCATAAATTGCAGATAGACATCGCGATAGATACCACCAAAGAAAGTGAAATCTGCGGACAAGGGTGGAATATTTGGATTATAGGCATTATTCACACAAATGGCAAACAAATTCTCCTGCCCATAACGTAGTTTGGAAGTAATGTCAAAGCAGAAACGGGTATATCCGCCTTTGTGTTCCCCAACGAATTGTCCGTTCAGATAGAGTTGTACTTCCTGATTAGCGCCTTCAAAGTAAATAACAGCCTGACGCCCTTCCTGGCTTTTGTCTACAAACAACTGTTTCCGATACCAAGCCGGTCCCCGATAAAATCCCGGAGTTTCATCATCCGCATCCTTATCATTCCAGGTGTGAGGAATATTGACTGTCTCCCATGAAGAATCATCGCAATTATTTAACTGCGCCTCAAACGGAGAGCCTTTGGTAAACTTCCATCCGTCGTTTATGGTATACACCACACGCTGTTGAGCTTGTGCCCATCCAACAACAAACAACATAATAAAGATATAGAGAAACTTCTTCATAATCTAAACACTTATAGTTAAAATTTTATTTTCATCTCTTCACCTGTATAGACAGACTCCTTATTTTCAAGAACAGTTCCATCAGGCAGATACAATCTCACATACATTTTCACCCGTTCCGGCATACCGGGATAGCTACCATCACGCATCCCGATAATCAATGTCCGCTCCGCCTCCTTCCACTCCATCGGAACTTGCGAGCAGACTCCCTCTTCGTAACGGTAGGAATCCCCTTCATCCTCATACCATAAAAAAGAAGCGTCCGCTCCACCATAAATACGAAGTTCCAATTCACGGTCCGGATACTCCATTGCATATTGTTTCGCTTCAGCCAAAGGAAGAATAGAACCTGCCCTTATATACAAAGGAAGTACATCCGGAATATTTGCCTGTGCATATTCTTTTCCACCGTTAAACGCCTCTCCTGTCCAAAAGTCATACCAATACCTGCCTTCATGTTCCGGCAGATAGACAGTAACATTCTTTTCTTCCGATTGCGAATGAAATACCGGACGTACCAAGAAAGATGTACCGAACATATAGGCATTATCGACATCAAAAGTCCGGTTATCTGCCGTAAAGTCCATTGCCAATCCTCTCAACAGGGTATAATGATCAGCCGTCACTTGATGAGACATTGAGTAAATATAAGGTAACAGACGATAACGCAGATTTATATATTTTACCTGATTATCATAGAAGGAGGTTCCCTTCTCACCAAACTGCCATACCTCACGTGGCACATTTGTACCGTGAGCACGGAAAATCGGAGTGAATGCACTAAACTGAAACCAACGTGAATACAGTTCCTTATAATCATTGCTTTTCAGCCCGTCGGGATATTGCGCATCACGTTCGGTAACGAAGAATCCACCGGTATCAGACGTCCAATACGGAATGCCGGACATGGATAAGTTGAGTCCGGCAATCAGTTGTTTATGCATATTCTCCCAAGACGCCGAGACATCGCCTGACCATACAGCTGTTCCATAATGCTGTTGCGAGGCAAAAGCGGAACGGGTAAGAATGAATACACGTTTCTGTTTACTTTCCGCCTGCAGACGTCGGTAGAAATCTTTCAGCATTTCTAAAGAATAAGTATTCAGATAACGATGGAAACTGCCTAAATAAGTTTTTCCAGCCGATTTAGTCCGCTCTTCTTGCTTCAGTTGGGTGAACCCATCCCGGAAAGACGGTTCTGTCGCATCCATCCACCAAGCATCCACTCCCATATCATAGAGCCCTTTCTTCAGGTATTGCCAGAAAATGGTCCGTGCGGCAGGATTATAAGCGTCAAAAACTTTATAACCCGCCCACGTAGGTTCATCAAACAAAGCTCCGATGGAATCCAACGAGTGGTAAACTGAGGTCTCCGGTCCAAAACCAGGCCATACAGAGAGCATGAAATGGACATTATCCTGTTGATGTAATTCGTCAATGACCTGTCGGGGATTATCAAAATGAACCGGATTGAAAGTAAGACTGTTCCAATGAGGCTTGTCTCCCCAATATTCCCAGTCTTGTACAATATTATCCAACGGAATTCCCCGTCTACGATATTCCTTCACGACCGCTTTCAACTCATCAAACGATTTATAGCGTTCTTTCGACTGCCAAAAACCATATACCCATTTCCCAAACATCGGCACATCTCCCGTCAATTCACGATAACCGGCAACAACTTCATCCATATTTTTACCATATACGAAATAATAGTCGGAAGCGTCGCCCACTTCGGAAATGAAAGAATAACCTTCGCTTGTATCTTCAAACTTAGTTGAAGAGTAATTATCCCATAAGATACCATATCCATTCGTCGATATAAGGAACGGATTGACAATGTCCATATTTGCCTGTAAGAGAAGTACGGATTTTCCACGATAGTTCATGATACCGTTCTGATACTGCCCCAGTCCGTAAATAGCCTCCTCATCAGTAGGTATAAATCGCTGAGTAACTTCGAGACATTGTTCTCCGCCTACTTCCGAACGTTTGAAGCTTCGTGCCTTTCTACGGTCTTTCTCTTTTAACAGCAATTTTCCGGTCGATGCCTCACGGAAAGTAAAAGCCTCATCCGACTTGTCGAAACTCACAAGAAGTTCATGAGTACAAAAGACGAATGCTTGTTCGGTTTCCTCCCATTTATAATCGGTAAACGTCGGTTTCTCCACATCGACAACCAGTCTTTTTGTGACCAAAGTATCACCTTCGGGGTATGACAGAATCCGTACACATCCCGCCGACATAAACTCAATTCTATATTGAATACTGTCACAGATAAATGAACAACCTCTGTTATCTTCATGTATTGAAGAGGAACATCCGAAACACGAAAGTATCCCTAAAACTAATAACCAATATTTCAAACTCTTCATCAATAGATTTATTTGACTGTGTAGATATTATAACCTAATGACAAATTGCGGATTACAACGTTTCCTTTCAAATAGAAGGTAGGCATATTAAATCCGTTGACGATGTTGTCCTTATACAATTCCACTTTCGCTCTCTTCCATTCTCCCGTATTGTCAGTACGTATCCGGGATACGATTTTAAACGGTTCTTTCGGCTCACGCAATGTGGACGACCGTATAAAGAGAGCTTCATTCCCTTTATCCAGATATTCAAAATATAAGTATCCCACATAGTTATTCATCTGTAGTTTGGAAACCAATTCTTTGGGCAAGGATATGGAAAGTGTTTCTTCAGCAGTATATCCCCCGGATTTACGTTTTCCCTGAATCTTCATATCCGACTCACGCAAACGTTTCATCTCAACACTCAAGGCTGACTTAGCTGTCTTTATATCGTTCTCTATTTGAGACAATAGTCCTATCGCTACCGGGTAGCGCCCCTGACTAATCAGCAATGCCGCTTTATCAAGCGAACGATAACAAGCAGACACATCCATCTTCGACTTTTCCAAGAAACGGGTTTCTTTCCGCAAACGGAAGAGCATTAACGGCAAGGTCAAACCACGTTCGTCCGCCTGTTCACCTTTGAACTCCGCGGCATATTTCAAAGTGGTACGCAGTTCACGATCCCCATTCTCGATGGTCGGTTCGATCTCGTGTCCTTCGGTGTAGTCACTCCAGGAAGCGATGAACATCATATCCAGACTGTCTTTCTCCGCCATGCAAAATTTCCACATACTACTATATGTTTCTCCGTTATTGCGAGGTATATAGAAGAAATGTCCGCGTCCCCAACCTGCACATCCCCGATTATCCATACCCGGCATTGCAAATCCGGATTTAATTGTATAGGCAGGATTATTACTGTGCCAGATCGAGTCACGGAAAGGTTTCATAAATTCGATGACATCATCCTGAGTAGCATAATTATCCCATTCGGCGTGTTCCTGATCTCTTGTCCGGACACGTGCAGGAAGCCATGCGGTTGGAATTTCCCCGACTTGTTTCCATGCATCCATTTCATCACTACGAGTGACGGGAACATATTTATCATTCTCCAGTTTTCCCCAATCAGCCCACCGACGTAAGGCAACAGGTTGTTTCATTCCCTGAGGAAGTTTTACTTCTGACAGAACTTTCCGGTATTCGTCAACTTTCGCTCCCGGACCGAAGTGATAGAAAACGGGCATTCCTTTTACAATAGGTGCAGTAGGACCGGTAAAGACACTGTCGACAAGATATTGATAACACTTTGCCATATATCCTGTCTTCGCTTCACGAGTGTTTATTTGCGGATAGATCTTAGTGATCCAATCATAATACAGCCAACCGTCGCACCAGTTTACACCTATCTCGAAATTATACTTCGCCGCCACCTTCTGCATTTCACGCAACAGGATGTCATTTTCATGAGGTTTGAATCCCCATTCGATAAAGAAGCCGTCTATCTTGGCTACCTTAGCCGACAGTATCTGATATTCGATATAATCGGGATCCAAATTCGATTGCATCCCGACTTGCGGATAAGCGACTGCCGCAATCTCATGCCGTCCTTCACTGTCTATCAGATCAGCGTTATAACACAGCGACTTTCTTCCGGTTATTGATTTTTCCGTATTGGCATACATCTCCCAACGCCCCAGCTTTCCATCATGCTGACGGGTATAGCGCACGCCATGAAAATCGGCATACACTTTCTTTCCATTTTGCGCCAAGCCCGGTAATACGACCGATACCAATAATAAAAGAAGAAGAGGTTTCCTCATTATTCTATAACTTAATTATTCAACTTATGTACTTTATCAATCTTCTACAAATACAATGCTTTATCAGTCCTCACCCAGCACCAAATCATGCTTTTCCGGATAACTGAAAGTATTGTCTATCATCCAACGTCCTTTATAAAGCTTCGCTCCGTCCATCTTGAAGAGTTCTTCTCCCTTCTCATTTACAAGTCCTTCAGCCCACCACTCTTCAGTCGGTTTCAGCATCAGAATTCCATCCGGACTGTTACAGATACTTTTTATATCGGCTATACTGTAAACTTTCTCACAGGCAGGTTCGGCAGACTCATTAGTCGTAGCGTCCGTAATACCTGTGAGATCAAATTTATAAACAGCTGAAGCGGCAGTAAGCCATAATTTATCCTCTTCACCATATACCGGAAATAAATCATGTCCTCCCGATTCATTGGTGAATGTATAGATACGAGTCTGGTTGGTCAACTTCGGATTGGTACGATCACCGTTATATTTGAATCGGAATAAAGCAGTAACCCCACCGCTAATAGTACCCGTAACATAAAGGTAAGATCTTTTTCTGTCCCATACCGCATTATGAGCATTACCGATTTTCAAAGTATTGGCTTTCGCTCCCAATACTTTAACTGTATCCACTACAAAGGTATTAATTTCACCTGATTTTGACTCTGCCGTCACAATATTTCCATCCGGCAATATCTCTGCAGAGTGAGGGTTCTGTCCGCAATTTGCGTAGAACATCAGTTTATGGTCCGATATACGAATTAATGCCACCGCCCCACCGGAAGCAGTCATCAAAATATAGCGTCTATTAAAAACCGGTTTTACTTCACTCGGATTAACAAACCAACCCTGCTGTGCAGCAGGTACACAAGCCGTATAAGGGTCCCAACTCCAAATATTATGTTGTGTCACCGCATCCCTGATTACGATAGCACGTCTGGACTGTTCCGCCAAAACGTAAGCTTTTTCAGGAAGCTGGAACAATTCATTTTTCACATCAGGAGTCTCATCATCGGAGCAAGCTCCCAAAGCTATATTAAATCCTAAAAGGACTGCTAATAAACTAAGTTTTTTCATGGTTCTCTTTATTTTAATTATCTATTCGTTTCTTAAAGTTTTTCGTTTTTCCGTATCGAATCTACTCTTTATCATAGTAGTCTATCAATGAATAAACAGCGAGATTCAACTGTCGCATCGGCAACAGGAATGATTTATAAGGTTCATATTCGATAGAGACAATTCCTTTATTGGACGCTTTTCCATCCGAATCGTAGCCATCATTGTATTCAAAGTGTACCCAGCCAACACAATTTCGGGCTTCAAGTAAGCGGAGACAGAAATTCTGATAAAATTCTCCTCTGTTCTTTTGGGTACGCACCAGCCAACCGCCGCCTTCAACATTAGCATATTTGATACCTTTGTAAGTTGCATCCTCCGCTTTCGTATAAAATTCGGAAACTAAAAAAGGTTTCGTTCCACACCATGCTTTCAAGTTTGCCAGGAAATCGGTTTCCGGCTGCCAACGAGCATAGTAATTGATAGAGACCAGATCACAATAGCGAGCACAAGCTTCCACTACCCTCCGGTTATATTTACTCCAATCGTGTAACCGTGTTCCCAATATCAGGTGTTCCGCATCATGTCGCTTCACGGTTTCAGTAGTCAGCCGATAATAATAATCAGCAACCATTCCCCGGAACTCCTCTTGATTCTCTTTCGTGATATTAGCAACTGAAACGATCCCTCTATCCTGCATAAACTTTTCAGCATACTCCCGTGCCGCTTTATAGCGTTCGGGCAAAGCTAGGAAATGCTTTAAATCAATTCCCCGTAAAGGGTCAGCATTCTGATAACTGGCAAACGGTAATTCATTGTCGAGATAGAAACCGATAAAATGCTTATCACCTGCGAATAAGGCAGACTTTTCACATACCAGATTATCTATGTACGATGCAAATGTCGGCTCGAAAAGAAGCACCAGGCGATTATATTTATCATCATTAAACGCATAGCCTAAATTTTTACTCATATCCCACATAAAAGTGCGAAGCAAATACAGATTTTCCGCATACGCCATCTTTTGTGTCTTTGGTGTAAGCAAATTAGCGCGAACTGCTGCCGGAAATGCTTCTATACGGCTAGAGCCATACGATATGTAGTTTATATGATTGTCCGCTATCAATTTACCAGTCTCTTCACTCCATCGGGTTTCGCTACCGAACCGAGTATTGAAAGTCTCCTTATGAGCGGATGATTCTCCCGGACGGACGTGCTGAATTCCATGAATTATAACCGCTCCATTATCCGGATCAAGCAAATAAGAACGTCCTCCACAACTAGCCACACGAAAGAATCCCTCCTTTCCAACCACAGAAGATGGCTGCAAACCAATTCGCCCTCCCCATGCCGTCCGAGTATAATCAGAAGACGGAGTATACCAATTCATATTGTCGATAGTACGGGTTTCCTGTGAATCAGCCGTTGTCCACGCCTGAAAGGTTCCATTCTGCCATTTCCGATATTCTACATTCAGAAAAGTATATTCTTCTTTGTCCGAAGGGATGTCTCCCCCTTCCGGTTTCAAAGGTTCTTTTTCGTCTGAGGAAGAACAACCGGCAACAACAAACTGCATCAGTCCCAACAAAGACAAAAAGAGGAAATGTCTATATATATGCTTTCTCATAAGAGTTCCTATTAGCTTCCACATTATCTATCAATAAAGAAATTCTTCTCTACTAACGGAGAACTTTCTTCCCTTTTACTGCAAACTTCACTTGCCTTAGTTACAAACTATAAACGCAAGCTTTATTTTTATAAATGAAGGCTTTGTTCTTATAATTGAAAGCTTCATTTATAAAAACGAAAGCTCCGTTTATAGTTTACATCCAATCGACAGCAACTTTACTTCTAATGAGATGAAAATTTTGTCTTAATCAAGACGAAGTTTTCTATTCCTTAAATAGTAAGTGGTAATACTGCCCTGTATTACTTCTTCTTGGGGAATTTAATTTCGACAGTTGCAATCTGCTTCGTCGTATTATTATCCATCTTACCAGAGACATCAAGGACTTTCATAACTCCATATCTTTCTCCACCGGCACTTGAAGAGCCACCCGTCTTAAATCCTATTACACTACCGACAAAGTTCTCTATTGTCATATACACTTTCTGATCTGCATTTCCTGTCAAATATTCATTCTCAATAGAGGAACGGGAAGCTGTATCATAATCAAAACTTGCAGGAAATAAAACGTACTTAGTCATATTCTTTATCGGCAAATTACTTAATGTTTTCCCTCCTGATCCTTTGTATAAACTATTTTTCTGATCCACATTTTCCATAGAATAAAAGCGGAACGAAAGAACGCTATTATTAGAATTTATAAAGAATTTTATATCGACATTCTTGGCACTTTCCTCACTAGCAATAGCTTCATCCACCGAATAAGTTTTCATATCATTCAACGAAATCACAGCAAACGGTTCTGCATTCGCCAATATGTGGCTACCAACCTTAAGTTGGACTACTTCCATATTCACATACGTCTTCACGGTTCCAATGACTTCCTTCCCCTCTCGACCATCAGAAACAATCACTTTAAGTTGAGATGTTTCTTCTGTCAACTGTACTGTAGGCTTATAATCAAAATTCTTATTCTCACCTACTATTTCCTCACGGAATATCTCCGTACTTACTCCATTTTCCACCCGTGAAATCGCAACATATTTCACACCACGAACAGACTCTATATGCATCGGTACTTCCGTATCTACTCCTTCATCAGTAGAAATCAACTCTTTACCTAGTGTAAGCACAGGAGCTGGAACAGTCTTATATATTACCGGTAAAGTTGAAATCGTGACATTACCATATACATCTTCCGCTTTCACTTTAAAACCTTTATCTCCTTCCTTATAGGCGATATCTCCTTCATATTTATATTCTTTATCACCATTCAAAACATCACCCCCTTTTGATGTTTGACCATCTGCAGAAACCAAGAATCTCTCCACTTTCTTTAGACCAGCTTCCGAAACAACCTTGAAAGTAGTCTGTGGCATTACAGGATTTTCATCCATCTCATCATATACAATCTCTTCGGGATCGAATGTTATGACAGGACGTGCCATTACATCAGTAACAGCAATCGGCAAAGTTCCGCTCGTTACATGATTCAGTTTGTCCGTAGCCTCAATTATAAAAGCCTCGTAGTTAGCATTATATTCCAAGTTTTCAGAGAGACTATAAGAATTGGGATTGAAAAAGTCGGTTACAGTTTTATATTCTGTCACTCCCTCTACTGTCTGCAATTTCATTGTCACACTCTGAAGTCCTGCCTGTGATTTAATAACGGCCACTACCGGCAGATTGTCTACTTTATTCAAGTCAATGTCCAGTTGTTCCATAGGAAAATTGATCACAGGGGCAGCCGCATTAGGATCCAGACCATCATTATCGTCGCCACAGGCAGCAAAGCCCAAGCAAAGTCCTAGTATTAATAAGGTATATATTTTACGAATCATAATTAGTTCTCTTTTTAATTAACTGTGGTTATTTGGAATATTTACAATAGTTCTCAAATATATGAATCACACCATTTGTTGGCAGAATATTACTAGTCTTAGCCTGCCGTTGCGGTGATTTTCCATTACTTCCGGTCTGGTTCACGAGAATCTTACCAACTGCAGCCTGCCATGGATTCTTCCAAACAGACATTGTCATCAGTCCATTCTCTCCTTTCAACATAGTCAATACGAACATTGGCTCTACCTGCAACTGTCCATAAGAACTGTATTCACCATCTACTATATGATATAGAAGCATATCTTTTACAGTTTCTTTATCACAATCAGTAATAGACGTTTCACCCGGAAATTTATCAAGGAGATATGTCTGCATAGCCGTATTATTCAAAGCTAGAAATGTATATTTATTATCTGTCTGCGTATAATAATCCTTCAAACCTGTATATTCGATTGCAGCTATCATTTCCGAGAACATATCTTTGTGATCTTGAAAATACTCCCACGCTGTCACTTTTACATACGGGTCATCTACCGAAGGCTCATAATCATAATTCTTTTGTAAGTCCAGGTCGCAGCCGGTCAATGCCAATATTGCCCAACAAAAGAAAAGAGTCTTATATAATATTGTCTTTTTCATTGTTTCTACCATTTTAGTTGTTAGTATTACCATAATACGTATTCTGTACAATCTTCGGGTTCTCCAAGATATGTGAATAGTGAATCGGGAAAAGTTCATTTCCATCCTGCTCCATACCGTTGATAGGTTTCATCACTTCTTTCCACTTTCCGGTACGCAGCAAGTCAAACCACCGACGTCCTTCTCCGGCCAATTCCACCTGGCGTTCACGTAATATATAATTAACGACTTCGTCTTCAGAAGCAAAATCATTCTCTGTCAGTGTATTCAGACCGGCACGGTCGCGTACAGATTTCACCAGTTCCAAAGCTTCGCCCCATTTCCCCTGACGAGCACGAGCCTCCGCTTGGAGCAACATCATGTCTGTATAACGATAGATCGGATAAGCCACTTCACAGGTTTTGTTCAGAGAGTTACTTATATCACCCGCCATATATTTACGCAGTTCGTTCCCGTTCTGATAGTTTTTCACCGTAAAGTCTTTACGCTGGTCACCTTGCATATCCTTCTCATCAAAGATACTCATAAACTTATCGGACATGACTGCCGCACGATTTCCTGAGCCGGAAAACCATTGATACATATAACTGTAGCCATTCGTGCCAACTTCATCCATGTTGAAATGAACAAGGAAAATAAACTCTCTGGAGTTATATTCATCATTTTCCGGTGTATCATCAGAAGGTTTATTAGTCAGTTCTTCCGTAAACATGGTATGCCAAGTAGCAATATTAGGCTCGAAATCTACAAAACGCCCACCCTTTTTGGAAGCAATAGTCGCCATCTTGTCAATCGTTTGATCGGCCAGATTATATTCTCCTGTCCACATATAAGCATCCGCCATGATGGCCCATACGCCACAGATAGAGATGCGTTTACGTTCGTAATTCTTGTTACGGTTTATCAGTCCTTCCGCTTTCTTCAGGTCCGGAAGAATAACATGTTCCAAAATGTAGTTTTTATCCGTACGCTCCTTGTAGATCGCTTCCGAATACTTCTCTGTGGGTTCTGTAAACAAAGGTACATCCCCCCAAACACGAATAGCATAAAAGTAAGCTAAAGCACGCAATGCATAAGCTTGTCCAAGATAATCATTCCGGTCTGCCACATCAGGCATACTAATATTGGGAATATACTTAATAGCCAGATTTGCCTGGTTAATCATTTGATACAAAGTAGTCCACTTCCCGCATTTCTCATCTGTAGACATCAGGTTATTAATCACACGTGCCTGATCGGCCATTACCGGTGCTCCGGGAGCTACATTATCCGAACGGAACTCCCCCCAATAGAAATAATTCTCGCGTAAAGTGGAACGCAACAGTCCATAAATTTCATTTATACCAGCCTTGGCGTCACGGGCAGTCTGCCACATATCACCTGCCGGGATTTCACTTACCGGTTCCTCATTCAGAAAATCAGAACAGCTATTCAATGATAGAGCCAGACATACAGCTCCAACAAAATATTTTATATTCTTCATACGATATCTTCAATTAAAAGTTTGCAGAAAAGCCAATACCATATTCCCTCTTTCTCGGATAGCGGTAAGAGTCTTTACCGACTTGCAGAGGATTGTTGGTAGAGAATTCAGGATCGAATCCCGAATAGTTGGTCCATGTCAACGCATTGTTTACAAAAGCGTAGATATTTATATTCTTCAGCATCAGCTTCTTTATCCAATTTTCAGGAAGATCGTAGGCCACACGTATGTTCTGTAAACGAATAAATGAAGCGTCTTCCAAGTAGAACGAATTACCCATACGTGCATTGTTATAATCATCATTATATGGACGCGGGTAGATAGCCTGATCACCCGGATGTAACCACATATTATGGATGACTTCCGGCGAAGGAGTAGTTCCGGTGTATTTGAACATATTACGATTATGTTCGGCCGCATTATAAATCTGTCCTCCCAATGAATAATAGAATCCCAAATACAGGCTTAAGTTTTTCCAAGTCACGGTTGTATTCAAACCACCCGTTACATCAGGCATGGCATTACCAATCACCATACGGTCATTATCATCAATCACACCGTCACGGGTTCCTTCCGGTTCCTCCCAGTTGTAATCTCCTCCACGGAACGGTTTGCCATTCGGTAACGTTTTCTGGCGAATATCACCTGTATATTCCTTTCCATTCAACAAATATTTATATTGGAATACGCCATTTTCAAATACCGGAGTCAGTTGTTCCCATTTATCAGTGAAAGCATTCGATTCATCGTATGCAAAGATACCTGCACTTTTGAATCCATAGAAGTCACCCACACGACCACCTTCCTGCATCCACCAGATATCACCTTCCATATACGCCTTACCTTCAGACAATTTTTCAATACGGTTGATGTTTCTGGAGATATTGAAAGAAGCATTCCACTTCCAATCTTTCGTACGAATAATATCACCGGTAACGGCTATTTCAAAACCGCGGTTACTCATTTCACCGACATTGGTCTTCATATATGCAAAACCGGACTCTTTAGGCAATTGGTAGTTTGCCAGCAAACCATCTGTATATTTATCATAGTAATCGGCAGTGATTGTCAAACGGCTATTCCAGAAATTCAAGTCCAAACCAAGGTTGAACTGTTTAGTTTCCTCCCATTTCAGATTGTCCTTGCCGATGCGGGTAGGAATAACTCCTCCCACTCCATCGTAGATAGAATTCGGAGAATAAGAGTAGATATAGTCATAGTTTCCAATCGCTTCGTTACCTGTAATACCGAAACTTGCTCGGATCTTGCCATCTTCGAGAAACTTCTTCGAGAATTTCATAAACTTCTCGTCCGAGAAACGCCATCCCACAGATACGGAAGGGAAATTACCCCATTTGTTTTCTTTGGCAAAACGAGAAGAACCATCACGCCGCATAATGGCATTGAGCAGGTATCTTCCTTTATAATCATAAGTCACGCGAGCAAAAACGGAAGCCATAGAGTGATTACTTAATGTTGAACCTGTAGATGACAAATCCAGGTTTGCGGCAAAAGCATTCATTGTATAGATAAAATCTGTAGACGAGTTTATCCCCACAAATGTCTCGTTTTCATAACGCCATTGCTGAGCACTGACACCTACCATAGCCGTAAAATTATGATCTTTTATTTTGCGCGCATAAGTAAGGATGTCTTCATTCATCCAGTTCCAGTTCAGATAATTATAAGAATAACCTTTATTCTGTTTCTGCCATTCATCAGTAATAAGACTCGGTTCCAGTTTTTTTCGTTTGTCCAAATAGAAGTTAGCATTAATATTAGCTCTGAACTTCAGATATTTGTTGAATTTGATTTCAAAGAACTGGAAGAAGTTAGCCTTATAAGAATCAGTAAAGTCAGTAGTATAATTAATTTGTGCGATGGGGTTCTTCTGACCATTAAATACCCCGACCAAAGAACCATCCGGATAATAAGTATTGAAATAAGGACGACGAGTCAATACTGCACTCAATAAAGTACCTTCATTCAGACCTTTCTTTTTAGAATAAGTCAAAGAAATACGGCTACCCATATTCATCCAGTCTGTCGGTGAATAATCTGAGTTGATACGGGTGTTCAGTCTTTGGAAGCCGGTATTCGAAATAATACCTTTCTCATTATAGTAACCGGTATTGATGAAATATTTCAATTTCTTTGTACCGCCACCTACACTGATATCTACTTGGTCCTTTTGGGCAGTAGTCGTGATCATGTCCAGATAATCATTATCTACATTGAAGAATGAGTTCAAAGGATCATCAAGAATATCTATACTTTCATTCGCATTACCTCCACCATACGTTTCAAAATACTCTTTACGGTACTGGTCGTACAGCAAACGTTCCGCACGATTAGCCTGCGGCACTTTATGAGACAATGTGCCCCATGAGTGATTATACTTTATATCAATACGTGCTTTACCTTCCTGACCGCTTTTAGTCGTGATAATGATCACACCGTTTGCTGAACGGGAACCGTAAATAGCTGCGGAAGCGGCATCCTTCAATATTTCCATAGAAGTAATATCATTGGTATTGATACCATCGATACTCTCCAAAGGCACACCGTCTACAATATAAAGAGGAGTGACTCCTTCGGCAGAGAAAGTAGATGTACCACGAATCTTAATGGATGAAGATTCACCGGGCTGCCCTGAACCGGATACAACCTGCACACCGGCAGTGGTACCCTGCAATGCCTCAAATACATTAGTCGCCATTTTCTGTTCGATGGCCTCACTTGAAATAGAAGTAATAGCTCCCGTCACATCACGCTTCTTCATCGTACCGTAACCTACTACAACTACCTCATCCAGTAATTTGGAATTTTCTTCAAGTGTTATATTCATCGTTTTATCTTTCACCACTACATCTTTAGCAGTGTATCCCATAAACGATACGGTTAAAGTGACCCCTTTCTTAGAAACTGTCAATGAGAAATTTCCATCCAGATCTGTAATAGCTCCATTAGACGTGCCTTTTTCCATCACATTGGCACCAGGTAAAGGAAATCCGGTTTTATCCACCACCACTCCTTTCACCGTAAATCCGCCTTGAGCATAAGTCGGACTGACAAAGGAAAAGAGACTCAAGGAAATCAAAAGAAGCGACTGAAGCCACCGTGCTTTTGTCCTGTTCTGTACATTTTTCATAACTAGAATAAAATTAAATTGGTTAATTATTAAGGTTTGACTCACTATTTTATTAATCAGGAGAAATACATTGGTACTCTCCCGTAAAATGTTGTCTTTTATTTATTACACAAATAATCATCTTTCATAATACTATACAATAATTATTATATTAGAATAAAGATTACACAGCACCCGGTCTACCAAATGAAAGTGTGTGCGGACACACCTAACCAAAGAAAACTCAAGTACAAGCTGGCATGATCCAACGCCACAAAAGTATCGTATTTGGGCATATTGCACCCTATCGAATTATTCGTTTTATCTAGTCTAAAAATTCAGATGACTTATTTTAATCACTTTACAGAGGGATCGGAAGGGGCATCATGAGATTTCCTATACTGTGTAGGAGCAATATCAAAAAGTTCTTTAAAGCATTTGTTGAAGTATTGAGGATTTCCAAATCCTAACCGGTAAGCAATATCCGAAATGTTCATCTCCGGAGCATTCAGTAGAAAATATGCTGCTTTTTTCAAACGAAGGTTCATGATAAAATTATTTGGCGTACTTCCCGTAATACCTTTTATCTTCTGGAATAAGGCGGTACGTCCTACTCCCATCTCCCGTGAGAAAGCATCTACACTGAATTCGGGATTTTCCATATTATCTTCCACCACTTGAGTAGCTTGTTCGATAAACTTCTGGTCGAGTTCATTCGTTGCAATCTTCTCCGCCTTGCTATCCAGTTGATGGGCATATTTATTCTGTAAAAGTCTGCGGGTATTAATCAGATTATTGCATTGCATCACCAGCCGCCGCATATTAAATGGCTTCACCACATAAATATCCGCTCCAATTCTCAATCCTTCCAACTCACGTTCGGGAGCACTAAGGGCAGTCAGAAGAACGACAGGTATATGGCAGGTTTCTATATTGTTCTTGATCTTGGCACATAACTCTGTTCCGGGCATTCCGGGCATCATGATATCCGAAATAACCAGGTCGGGTTGCATCACCTTTACTTTCTCGTACCCTTCCTTGCCATCACTTGCAGTTTCAACCGTATACAACGGAGAGAAGATATCCACAAGGATATTTCTGATTTCTTCATTATCATCGATCACCAGTAATTTACAGTCAGTAGTCCCGCTTTCACTTTGGGCTGACTGCACCTCTTTAACCAGCAGTTCTTTGTCTTCCGAATAATAAATATATTCCTTATCCTGCTCCGGTTCAACCCGGGCGACAGAAGAATCAAAGTGAGCATCCCCTTTTTTCAGAGTGACCTTAAAACAAGAACCTTTTCCCAACTGACTTTCTACTGTTATATCCCCCTGATGAGCTTTCACAATACCCTGACTCAAAGCCAGTCCGATACCTGTTCCTCCATACTGTCCTATATTCTCAACCTGATAGAACCGCTCGAATATCTTAACATAGTCTTCCTCGGATATTCCCGCACCATTATCGGAAACGGAAAACATACATTCCTCCGTTCCATCAGCCAATTCCATACGGATAGTTCCACCGTCTGAAGTATATTTAAAAGCATTAGACAGCAAGTTATTAACCACCTTCTGTATTTGCATCCGGTCTCCCCACACGAGGCATTGCTCGCAGTCGGCATGCAAAACAAACGAAATATTCCTGTTAGCAGCCAACTCCTTAAACAATACATAATGCTCTTTGAGCAAAGAATATAAGTCAAATTGAGAAACTTTCAGTTTCAAAAGTCCCTGCTCCTGTTTCCGGAAATCAAGCAACTCCGTAATCAATGATTTCAGGTTACCTGCATTTTTATGTATATTCAACAGTTTTGAATAAGCATAGGTAGACAATTTGCCGGAATTCAGCAAAAGATCAACCTGCCCCAGGATAAGAGTGATCGGAGTTCTGATTTCATGCGAGATATTCGTGAAGAAACGAAGTTTGGATTGATTCATCTCTTCAATGTATTGCTTCTCGCGAAGTTCAAAATCCAATGAAGTTTTCAGGAACAGACGGATTCTATATTCTCTCACAATGAAGAATAGAATAGTCAGAATCACGCATACATAAATAGTATAGGCCCACCAAGTAGCATAGAAAGGTGGCGTAATCGTTATATCCAGCGATCTGATTACTTCCGGGAAGTTCTTCAGCCTGATCTCAAAGACATAATCACCCGGAGAGATATTTGTATAAGTAATGTCATTTCCCAGACGGTTCTCGCTCCATTCATCATTATACCCCATTAACCGATATTCTACCTCACCACCGCCTATATGCAGAAAATTATCTGTTGAAAAACCGATAGAAAACACATTTTGCAAGTAATTCAATTTGATCCGTCCGGTATAGGCAAAGGATTTATTTAAAATACCGGTTTGATCGCCTGTTGTTATCTCTTTGTTGTTGACATACAAATGAGCCAACTCCAGATCGTATATTTTCGGAGGATAATACAGACTACTTTCACGAATGGTCACCAATCCGGTAGCCCCTCCCATATAAATATCATGGTTGCGGGATACATGCATGGATTTCCGGTTCACAAGAGTCAGCGGGAATCCGGTTTTAGAATTGAAGTTTATCACTTTCCCCTCTTTCTGTTCCAGCATTGACAATCCATGTCCGGTACCGATCAATAAATTCCCGGAAGGGGTTTCCCCCAGTACCCTGATATTTTCTCCCGACAACACACTTTCAGGAGTATGTAAACGAAACAAACGTTCTTTCTTATCCAGCAAGAAAAGTCCGTTGCCATGTGTCCCGACCCAAATATTTCCCTTTCGATCTTCATAGATAACATTGACCAACTCTTTTTGAGATCTGACCCGTTTCTTCAGACTTATCCTATAGGTTTCAAACCGCTTTTCATCAATCACATAGGCTACACAACCATCGTCGGCAGCAAACCATAATCTGTTTTTCGAATCAAGCAATAGGGTGTTATAATTATGTGTAAACAGTTCCTTCTGGTGAAACAACACCTCGGATTTCAAGGTCTGTTTATCCAAACTCACAATAGCGGATGTTGTCCCGACATACAATTTACGAGGAGTATCCGCCAAGGCAAACAGGGCTTCTCCTACACTTTCTTCTCCAAGCGGTTCGAGATTATAGATATCATTCCGATAGTTATTAAGATGAAAACAATTCACCTTATTGGTAAAGTCGGCGGCAATCCATAAGCAATTATTAGCCTCATCAAAAACAACATCTTTCAGGTAGTCCGTACTGAAATGATATCCCGTATGCGCATTAAAATGCTTGAACTTTCCCTGTTCCGGTTGATATAAATCTAATCCCCCTCCTTCCGTACAAATCCAGATATTTCCGGCTTTATCTTCTGCCATAGCACCGACCACCGGAAAAGACAATCCGGTGTCCGAAGCATGATAATGCACAAAATGCTGATATTCCGGAGAGAAGAAGTTTACCCCTCCCCAATAAGTCCCCACCCAAACAGTTCCTTGTTTGTCGGTATAAAGAGACGTCACCGAACGATTGGACATAGCACCTACCCGGTTAGGATCAGCCTGATAATGGAATATTTTCCCGGTAGCCACTTCAATCTTACTCAATCCACTTCTGTAGCCTACCCATATATTCCCTTCCAGGTCCTGACATAACGCTCTCGCCATATCGTCCCGAACCGTGTAAACACTCTTATCATTATATTCATAGTGATGTATGATCGTACCTTGAGGTGAAAAACAGAAAACGCCCTGATCCTGCGAACCGATCCAAATATTCTGGTTGTTACTTTTTATCAGTTTCATCACTTTAATTCCGGGCAAGTGAAGTGACATCGATCCGCAAGTATCTACACGCATCACCCCACCCTCTTTCAAAGCAATCCAGAGACTTCCTTCGGAACCTTCCACCATCGTCGGACCATTATCCGGCAGCTGCAAATCGGCATACATCGGTCTCAAGAGGCGGGTATTCTTATCGTATAAGAACAGTTTCCCTCCTTCTGCAATCCACACTCCCGTCTTTCCTTTGGCAAGAGTGGAGGGAGAAGTCACCGGAAGAATATAATATTTTTCTGTTTCAAGGTCGAACTGGAAAAGTCCGGTAGAGGCCAACAGGAAAAGACTTCCCTGACCGTCTTCCACCATTTGAGTCACATATAAATTACCATAACTGATAGAGTCGTTATGAAAGTGGTTGAAGACTTTGATGTGATTGCCATCGAAACAATTCAGCCCGTCCAGAGTGGCAATCCATATACGCGATTTCTCATCCTGGCAAATATCGCTCACCGTTATTTGCGACAATCCATCTTCCACACCCAATGTTCTGAACTTGTATTCCTGTGACCGGAGTGGAAATACAAATCCAAAAAGAGATAGCAGAATAAAAAAATGGATCTTAGATAGTCTTTGTTCGCGCATATCAAAAATGATGGTTTATAGCACACATTAATCTCCCACAAAAGTAACAGTTTTTATGATATTCCCCAAATTAGATCAAGGCAAACGCATCTAATTATTGATAAGCTTGCTCAGACAAGAGTTATCTCATCCAGCTTTTAACCTTTCTCTTTAGCCCTTTTGTTTGTTTTTCATTTTTAAGTAAATTCAGGGCAATTCAATTAAGCATAGGGAGGTCTTGAGTAGATTTTCTGCCATGAGCTTCATTAAAAGTCCCTGACCCACTGTGTGTGAATGAAATAAAAAGAACCCATTCGGTTATGGCATAGCCATAACCGCTCGTTTTTCATTTTTCTATCATATATCATTTATCATATCTTTGTTGTTAGCAAGTAAGTAAGTCAGAGCACTAATGAATTTTCAAGTTCAATTAAAAGTGTGACACTGCAGGTCTGTAGAATGATTATTGGCCGATAGATGCCATATGGAAGAGCACCTCACATTCCGAAAGACTGCAGGCCTGCCTATTCTTCTTACAAATACTTATAGACTATGACAAGAAATACGAAAACGATCAAGTCCCCTGATGGGAACAAACTGGCAATTGTAAATCCAGATGCTGCTGGTATTGATATCGCTGACACAGAAATGCAAGTATGCGTTCCGGAAGGCCGAGATGGAGACAATAACCGTAGATTCGGTAGTTTCACCTGTGAGCTCAATAGTCGTCCCTTAAAAAGCATATTTCAGCGAAACATTCCGAGTGGAGATGCTTTCGCTGAAATATGCTTTTTAAGGGGCGACTACTTAATGTATCTGAATGATTCGTTCCACTCTTCCCAAAATCAAGAATCCGGTTTTGCCCACCACGCGAAAGGGCAATCTCATCAATGCAGGCGTAAGCACCGATGTTTTACTCAAACAACAGCCATCATTTGTACAAAGAAACAATATCAAGATGTTCTGAGAGTTTCTGACGAATCGCGCCAACTATTTTATTCAAGTTTTACAAATATACCACATGGATTCTCCTCCTTCGAGAAAGAGGAGAATTCATGCGGTATATGACTACTTGCGAAACTTTGAATATCTGATTAATGCTTCCAAGAAATAATAATCCGCATATATCAATGGAACATCTACTTCATTATTTCCAGGAAGATTGCCTACACTATGTTTTAAAAGAAAACCATGGTTTTCTTTTTCTTTCGCCCTATAATAATTATTACTTAGATTATTCAATATTCTTATACCCATATCATAATAAGTTTGTTTCTTATTTATATCTGAAACATAGCCACACAATTCAAATAAAGCAGAAGCCACAATACAAGCCGCTGAAACATCGCGAGGAATCACTTTATAATCCGAGGAAACATATTCAAAATCAGGATTAAAACCTTTTTCGCCAGCATTAAAATCCCAATATGGAATGCAATCATTAGGCAGATTCTTATGATTCAGAAAAAAATCGGCCATATTTATGGCTGTCTGCAGAAAACGCTCATCTTTGGTATATCTATAAACCATCGTAAACGAATAAATTCCCCATGCCTGCCCACGAGCCCATGTAGAACTATCAGCATAGCCTTGAGCAGTCTGCCTATGTAATATTTCCCCAGTGTCAGGAGCATAATTTACTACATGATAGGAACTAAAGTCTGATCGAATCTGATTTTTCATCGTTTTCTCAGCGTGACTTACCGCAATATCCCAATAAACAGAGTCATTTGTAGCCTGAGTTGCCCAGAACAGCAACTCCAAATTCATCATATTATCAATTATTACAGGATACTCCCAAGTATTTTTCCTCCCAATCGACTTTCTTGCATTCCACGATTGAATACATCCCACATTATACGAGTATCGCTTGCATAAAGACTTGGCAGATTGAACAAGTATGGGAATATATTTCGGATTAGCAGTCAAACGAAAACCATTACCATAACTGCAATACATCATAAATCCAACATCGTGATGACCAACGAAAAACTGAATATCTTTCAGACTATGAGTCCATTTCATTGCTTCATCTTTCCAACGATTGTTCTTTGTATACTCATACATATACCACAAAATGCCCGGCCAAAAACCGGATGTCCAGTCCTCAGCCGGTACACACCATAATTTATCTTGTTTCACCGTACGAGGAAAACAGGTTATATCCATAGCTTTCTTGAGCATAGCTTGATATTGAATCTCTGCTAATTCAAAGTTCTTTTTTACAATATCCTGACTTTTAGCCTCCCATCCAATGGAAAAAAAAGCCAAAATTATAATTGCTAGTTTTATTTTCATTATTACACTCTTATTTTCGTTCGTTAAACAATGGAAACATCAAAGGCTGCACGTTTTTTTCTTCTTTTGCCTCCGAAATCACAACCCATTCTCCTGGCTCTAGTATAACTTCTTTTTTGAACGGCTTACGAATCAGCATCCTAGATTCTTTTTCTCCTGCATTAAATGCAATGATTGAATCACCGTTTTGTTGTAAGACAACATCTGTCAAGTCAGGGAAACGAAAAGCAAACATCTTATCTTGATAGTCTGAAGCACCCCATATTCCTACACTTACCAAATCTGCATACACTTTACTTTGCCTAATAACTACGCCTTTACCAACTATATCAAGATTACCGATCAAAACTGATTGGAAACTGAATGCAGACAGATTATTCCTTTTATCTAATACTACCTCAGCCGTTTCTTCGTCTGTAAAAATCCGTTGTCCCCAAATCATATATTCTGACCTAACATCTATATTTTCCGTACTAAACATTGGACTTACATTTTTATACGGATATAAGAACGTAGCAAAAGACGCCGGAGTTTCCTGTTTTTTACGAAAACGTACAGTTGGGATAGCACGGTGTTCTATTGGATACCAGCCTAATAAAGGCGTATCCTGCCCTTGAATTATTTCCGTTTGCAAATTCTCTTTATCTATTGCATATATACCTATTTGTACGCTATCATTTCGCACACTATGCACGTAATGACCATCAGAATTTAATGCAGCTGTCGGTGCATCAAGATGAAAATGTGCATCAAATACATGTTCTCCACTACCTTCGAGCTGGTCAATAATCAAAGCATAATAAGGTTTAAGATACAAGACATTCCGAGTATGTGTCACTGTTGTGTCCCGATCATTCATCCATATTTGAGGCTGGTAACTTTTCTTCGGGTTATATACATTAGTCACATATCCGTCGGTATAACTGGAGGAAACGTAATCAAACAAAGGCGTCGTACAAAAAAGATTATCTACCGGAGAGAATTTTTCAGGTATCACCTTCTTTCGGTATTGCCATTTTCCATCTACTATGATAGTATTGTGCGAAGGAGTATTAATTGAAAAACGCCTCCAGTCGGACTGATCATAAGGATATTTGCCCGGATCAAATAATAATGTTTTCCCCCACGCCTTCAATACTATCTGAAGTTTTTCCTGTTCGACATGACCAATTCCCTGCGGTCCCCCTCTGAAGAATAAAAACATACCATTGTCCCTCCATCCACTTCTCATCATATAAAATCCCGCATAATTCAAAAATGTCGTACTAGGTAATTCCTCACCTTCTTTCCCATCCGATACTACCCATGCCAATACCGGATCATAACCAATCTTCAACCCTTCTTTTGATATCTCTTTAATCTTTTTCAAACTTGAATCGTTAGTCCTCACATGGTCTCCCCATTGATCCATAAGTAAGACTGGCGCCCGATACATATCCAACAATCTGGATGTAAATGACTCCGGTAATCTGATATCATTTATTTTTGCAATATCATACAATTGTTTATAGGTAGCTACCACCCCATAGTGATAACTAGGCGATAATTCGGCCTGCAACCCGTCAGGAGGCACAACTTTCTTTATTTCATCCACATACCTATTCATTGCGACTGTACGCCATTCTTCTGCTTTTGCAAATTCCTGAAATACACAACCCATGGTAAATAATGCCGCACACTCTGTCGTCACGTGATTTCCCGTACGCTCAAAATCCCTTAACAGTGTATTTTTAAGATGCTCTGCATGTTCATAAATCAACTTTAAATAAAGCGTATTGTCTTCTGCAGTAAATCGTGCAGAATTCCTAAAAGTCAGATATGTATTAAGCCATGTCCGTATTCTTATTGCTGTATCTAAAGTTCTCCAAATAGGTTTCACTGTCAAAGGATTATCTTTCGCAAAGTCATACATAAACCACCTCCACTTCTCCAGATACTTTTCGTTTCCTGTCTTTTTATATGCTACTACAAGTTTATTTAAAAAATTGATTCGCGAAACACAACTATAAGTCCATTCAACAGTATAATTGGGGTCACCGCTTTCCCTAGGATTAAATAGCCAGTCGAAATGTTCTCCCATATATACCCTTCCCTCTACATAAGGTCGTTTCAAATTTATATCATCATAAATATAATGCATACAAACACTATCAGCTGCAATATCTGTTTCGTCTGATAGTCGCTCAGCTACAAATGGTTCCATGAACCATTTTCCACCACCAGCCAACCTTTTATATTGAAGCAAAAGAAATTTAGCTGCCGAATAGTCGCCTTTTTCCACACTGTTCCTCACATTCAGCATATCCGGGATATCAAGTCTGAGTGAACTAAAAAAGAGAGAATCGGAAGGCAACCAGTCATGACTATATATTTTGTATGGAAGACAAACTCCCATACAAAATATTAGAACCAATACTTTATTCTTCATTTTTACAAGTTAGGATATTTAGACATCTTACGATCGGTAACTCTCATTAATGTTGCAAACGTCCACCCATGATGAGATACCCTGTTTCCTTTATAACCTCCCAAAACTGGTTGAAAACTACCGACAAATGATTTATACTCATCATCAAAATAGTCATTCATAGCCTCATACAAATCAGTAGGAGCATCTTTACTCCTTACCTTATCTGTTGTAAAAGTCCAATGTGGCCATTCTGTGCGATTTAACTCATAATAAAGTAAGTAATCCAATGCCTTTTTTAATGATTTTTCTCCTAACTGCCATGTAAACAAATTCGTTTCAATCGTATTATATGCTAATTGAGCAGACAATGTTATGGGCGTCAGCGCATAATAAGTATACCATAACCCATTAGCTTCTCTTCTTGTTTCATTAGGCATTGCTCCATCAGCCGATATACATTTAGGAAGACGTGCCGGTATTCTATCCAGTTCTTCCTTAACTTTATCGTTCAATTCTAAAATATGATAAGCCATAGCAGTGGCAAAAAGTCCCCAATCTCCCCAATTATTAGATTTGGTTCTGATTAATCGGAATGATTGTGGCAAAGCCACAGATTGTATCCACGTTTTGAAGGCTGTTTTTTCTGTAGCAGCCCAAATATCTTGTCCCAGCAACAAATCTGCCGCAATCATCATCTGTGAAATCAAGTTTGCAGCAGTGAGTACCGTCCCAGTATCATTGCCATCTTTATCATTCTCTGTTATAGTTTTATTTATCGCAGCCCATGCATTCAAAAAGTAAATAGCTTTATTTCCATATTTCTTATCACCGTTCAATGCATATGCTAAAGCATTGGCATATGCCGCATGGCTATCAAGAGCCAAACCTTGCTTAGCATCAATATTCTCATCCTGTCCACCATAAAAAGCAGGAGTATGAAAATCTTCCACAGCCTCATGTTCTCTATCCTGATAAAAATCAGCTAACTCGATAAGTTTATTATAAGCGCTTTTCCAAGGTTCTTCTTTTTTATTGATTTTTCCGGCAACAAATTCAATCTGAGCCTGTGTATGGAATCTAGGAAATTGCGTACTTTGAGAAATTGGTATAATTAAGTCATTTTCACCCGGTTCCTCAGGCTCCTCCGGTTCCTCAGGTTTGGGTTCTTCAGCATTTGCATACTCTTCTATCACAGGAACTTTAAATTCAGCACAAGATTCAAAACTAAACGTTAACACTACGATGAGTAGTAGATTTATATAAAAATGTATTGTTTTCATATACAGTATTATTTATAAGTTAAAAATGTAGTTGCTTTACAGCTTTTATTCACAGAAAAACGTATCCACCTTGCCTGGAAGCTATCTGGAAATTTAAAATTAAACGATTTGCCTGCTTCCACCTTTATCTTTTTGTAAGTTATCCATTCTCCATGTCCGATAGGATTTACTTCTAAGGTAAATGTCACATCCGAATTGTGATTATGAGAAAGAACCAATTCTTTTTTATCATAGAAGCCTATTAAATAAGGATCAGAATATTCGTCTGCACTAACTTGTGCATTTTTCCATGGACCGCCATGTCCAACAGGCTTTCCAAGTGTCCAAAGATCATCTATCGTTCCGGCCCATAGCATTGCCTTGCCATCCGATGAACATATGACATGGGGATTGTTTTGAACCTCATATGGATTCAATCCACTCATAACCAGTAATCCCCTGTATGATGCATAGTCATGAATACGAAAATTGTGAGAAGATATCGGACGTATCTTAGCAAATCCATCTGCATTCTCTGCCGGTAATTCAAAGAAGGTCCCCATACAGTTAAAAAGATCACGTTCGGTGGCTACCTCACGACAAATGCGCAAAGTTCCGGCATCAGTCAGTGGCTTATAAGCTTCATTGCCTAAAGGCAGACGCCAACGACGATTATTGTCATCAACAATGAGCACAGAGGATTCTTCGATTGAAATCACATTCTGAGGTATGGCAAAACGGGTACGGATAAAGTTTTCGGTTTTCACATCCACTTTTTTCTCTAAACTCATATTACCATCCAATTCGTAATATCCCGATTCTACAAATTTATCTCCATGAAATGTTCCGGCCAACACACCTAATACCCGGCGATTATCTCCCAAACCGTACAAAAGAGCTCCAGTAGATGTATTATCATTTATTACTGAAATTCCCTCAAAGCTATCATTATTCTCCATACTACGTTCATTCCCCGTATATGCAAATTCTAAGCTCAATATTACAGATTTATCAGGGGTGGCACGTATCCACTCTCCCTTTTCCGAGTCTGTAAACTCTACAAAAACAGACTGTCCGGCAGGTACATTAACCGTCTTCAGTTTCTGCCATTGATTATTACCTTTTTCATCTACTTCCAATAATATATTTACAGAAACTTTTCCCGAGTTTCGGAGCCATGCACATCTTTTCTCCCAACCTGCAAATAGAAAAGGCTCTGAAACTTCACCACTCTTCACCAAATCATCAATCCATACTGCGCCTATTGCAGTTGTACTACCCAGTTTATCAGGTTTATCGACATCAGTAAACCAAAGATTAGAATTTGATTGTCCGGGACCTTCAATATCTCCCTTCACCGTACGCTTATTTAGAAATTCCTTATGAGCAGAGTCATCACAACCAAAAACAAGTTTATCATTCCAACGTGTAAAATCTCCGATAACCTTCAAATAAGCCGACCGAGGACGTATACCTACCGTTTGATCCGCAGAAAATGTTTTTGGGAATCGCCAAAACATTCCATGCATAGTCATCAAATAGTCAGGATTATCATTTGTCCCTACATTTCTTATTCTTGGCCATTCAGTATTCCAGCCATGCGCACCATCATAACTATTGCTTGCTTTTGGCAAACGGTAAAATGCCCATGTACCTTTATCTCTCACCCCAACCAATATGGAGCGGGAATCCCAGCCTGTCACCCAAATCGGATCTGCTTCCGGATTTGCACTACCATAAATACCTCCGGGGCCACTAACTTCAGTAAACTGATTACGACGAACCAACTTCCAATTCTCCCCATCCCATTCGCATAATCCTCCGGAAGTGAGATTAAAATCGGTTAATGCCCTTTCATCCGCCTCTCCGTTATTTGAATAAACCACTACTCCTTGCCCCGAATAGAACCCCTTTCCATGTGCTCCAGGCAATAATGGATTAGGTTTATTAGCTTTTGTATCATCTTCATGTGCATTCATCACATTTCCATCCACATATAAAGTTTTCACCGCCAAGGTATTTACATCGACTTCATAAAATCCTTCTTCCATTGTAGCAATATACAGTTTATTAGCCGGATCAGACAAATGACGGGCAATTCCCGTATAACGTCCCGGGTATTCAGTGAGAGGAATAACTCTTACATTGCGCTCTTTATCTATGGCATACGGACCTATGAATAACTGATTACTCTCTTTATGAATAAATCTGTTAGCAGGTGTACCACCAATACTTTCCTCCCTCACTATTTGTTGTAAATCAGAAGTAATTTCATACAATTTATCTGAAGAGCCGTAAGGCAAATGAGGTCCATAAGTAATTACCCATAAACGATCTGCCCAGTTTACAACAGCTCCCGTTCCACATTCACCCTCATTATTATAATAGGCTAAGTGAGGATAAATACCACTGAAACTAGAGTGTATCGGTTCATTCTGTTTACTGCTCTGACATCCAGTCAAGAGACAAACTATTAAAAATAAGTAACCTATTCGTTTCATATTATTCATGTAACTTTAGTTGAGAAAAGTATCTTTTCTAAAACAAAGCATCTTTCCCCAAGAATTAGTTTATCTGTTAATAATTAGGATTTTGATTTAAGTTAGAATTTACAAGAAGCTCACTACTAGGGATCGGCCACAAATACTGCCGTTCTTTATTGAAACTTCTTTCCCCCAATATTTTACAATCATTAAGCATTGAAGTATAATCGGGGATACCATTTTCATCAATAGTAGGAGTTCCCGGAAAGGGCCATTTCTTTCTATCTTGATTAACAGCGTCAGGCATACCCAATACAGGTTTAGTCAATGCATCCTCTGCTATTCTCCAACGAATTAGGTCCATATACCTCAAGCCTTCTTTTACGAATTCAACTCTCCGTTCTCTTTTTATTATTGTACGAAGTTGTTCTACATTGGTTGTTACAACCTTTGGATAATCAGTAGCTTCCACAGTTGTCTTATAAGCTCTAGCCCGAACTTTATTTATAGCCTCCAAAACTGATGAGTCTACTTCGCCCAGTTCTATCTTCGCTTCAGCATATGTCAACAGCATCTCAGCATAACGTATAATTATCAAATCAACATCATCGACCTTTCTATCAGCCATCGTCTGATCATATCCTTTTTTCCATACAAATCCGGTATAGCTTGCATAAGAATCTTTTCCTCTCGAATCCTTATTATCAACTAATTTATTGTCTTTATAACTCCTCACCTTAAGAGTGTCCGGATGAGGCTGATATCGGAATTGAAGCCAGTCAGAACCATGTTTCACGATTGTTTCAATCAATCTCGGGTCTCTATTATCAAATGGCTTCTAAGGATTGTAAAGAGGCGATTTATCTATAGGCAAACCATCGGTACATTCGTAGGAATCTATAAGTTCTCGAGTAGGCATCACCGAACATGTAAATCCAGCCGTACGTGTGAGATAACGCCCCAACACCGTAGCTCCCGCGTTCACTACCCCGTATGTTTCTGACCGAGGATTACTCATTATTATTTCTTTATTATTTTGTCCTTCCGACAGAAACAGCGTCCTGTAATCAGGATGCAATTGATAAATCCCTTTTTTCTCCAGTTCCATAACTGCGCTTGCTGCAGTTTTAGCTATTTCCCATTCGCCTGCATACAATGCCGTTCGTGCTTTTACAGCTAATGCTGCTCCTTTGGTAAACCGTTGTTGTTGATTCGTTGCATATGTTTCCGGAAGATTGTTTGCCGCCCAACCTAACTCATCATATACAAAATCCAAGATTTTATTCTTACTAGTTCTTCCCATTTTGTATGAATCTTCTAAGCTTATATAGTTGGTGAGAAATGGTAAATCACCAAAATGATTAACTAATACAGAATATTGATATGCTCTGATAAAGCGAGCTTCCGCTTCAAGCCGGGTCATGACATCAGGATCAGTATTGTCTTTAGCCTGGTCTTTATAAAGCATAAAACTATTTACTCTCGCTATAGCTTTGTAACTATTGGTCCATAAATCGGCAGAACCTGTCCAATCACTATTTATAGTTCCCGTCACCACAGCATTACTAATGGTACGAGTAGTCATATTATCGGTCATTAATTCATCATCTACCGAATAAAAAGGAGAGCGATATAAATCATTGATCGCCATTTCCAGTTCTTGTTGATTAGAATAAAAATTGCCGGTAGAAGATTCGGACAATGGATTCAAATCCAGATTATTACATGACGTTAGAATCAATGCCATCATCCATACTGAAAATATTCTTATCTTTTCCATATTCATGTGTATTTTAAAAATTAAGATTGAAACCTCCCATAAAAGTAGTAACAATAGGATAACCAGTTGCAGACGATTCCGGGTCCCAGCCCTTCGGATACTTATTTATGGACAACAAATCGTTTATACTTACATAAGCCCTTATATTTTTAATATACTGGCTTAACATTCTTCCAACAGGTATTCTATATCCCACAGTTATGTTCTTTAACCGAAAATAAGAGCCATCTATCAGCCAGAAATCCGACATCGTATAATTATTTGTGGCACTAGATGTTGACAAGCGAGGATATCGGGCAGCCATATTCTGCTCTACGGAATTGTTACGACTCCAAAACTTTCCATCAATTATTTTAGGAACATTTCCGATTCCCGACTCCATAAATGGTTGAACCTGAACATTAGACAGTCGGGACTTCATTTTTCCCACGCCTTGAAATGCCAACGATATATCTAAATCTTTATAACCTAATGATATATTGCCCCCATACGTATATCGAGGAAGAGAACCACCCAGCAATACTTTATCATAATCAGATATTATCCCATCAGGAACTCCGTCAGGACCACTAATATCTTCATAACAGATATCACCTATCTGAACAGACGAATTCATCTTCGGAAGATTATCCACTTGTTGTTGATTTTGATAAATTCCTTTTGCACGGTATCCGTACCACTCGTCAAACTCTCCTCCTTCTATTTTTGCAAGATTCCCTTTTTGTTGAGTTCCTTTCAAGTCATCAATTACAGTCTTTGCATCCGATATATTAAAAGAAAATGAATATTTAAAATCTCCAATCTGTTCTCTCCACGACGCTTCAAGTTCCCAGCCTTTAGTACTTATTTCTCCTGCATTCTGGTTAGGGTTTGCATATCCAAGATAACTCGGAATATCCAATTTAAGAAGAATATTTTTAGTCCTCTTCTTATAATAGTCTGCCGTTAATTTTAATCTCTCATTAAAAAACATCATGTCTACTCCTATGTCATAAGATTCTGTCGTTTCCCATGTGATATCCCGAATAGCATAAATCGTCTGAGCACCAGTTTTGCTTGATACAATTTCTCCATTTTGCCAAAAAAGAGCATCATTATGAGTTATTGCCGCCTGATATGGATAATCTCCTATCCTCTCATTCCCTACTTGCCCCCATGATCCTCTTAATTTAAGATAGGACATGAATGAAATATTCTTCATAAACTTTTCTTCTGATATAATCCATCCTGCAGAAAAAGAGGGAAAAAACGCCCACCTCGAATCTTTATGAAAACGAGAAGAGCCATCATAGCGGGCATTTGCCTGAAGATAATATTTATTCTTATAATTATAATTGATACGCCCAAAGTAAGACCTTAAAGCTGACTCCGAAGCAGAGCCGCTATTATCTCTCAAATCTTCCGCTCCCAAATCAAGATATGGAAATTCTGTAATCAAAAATCCTTCACGTGACGCTTTCAATGCTTCAGATTTTATTGTATTTTCTTCGTATCCCAACAAGAAGTCTAAATTATGCACTTTGGCAAATGTCTTTTTGTAATTAGCCAAGAACTGGCCATTAAAAACAGTACCATCAGCCCTTGTTTCATTTAGAGTCGTTTTTGGACGACTAGTGTATAGAACTCTGGAAGGATCGTTCTTATCTGTATACTCAACAACTTTGGCAAAGGCCTTAAATTTATTAAAGTTCAACGTAGGAGCAAGTACAGCTTTCAATGACAACCCTTCCAATGGCTTAAAATCTAAAACAAAACGACCTACTAACTGATTGTATATTTTTTCATTTACTCCCCCATCATTCACCTCTGCCAATATATTCGAACCATCTTTTCCCAAAGCATAACGACCATCATCATACCTATCATCATATATCCCTGGCATTACCCGAGCCATATAAGCCACACTTCTTGAAGAAATATAGCTATCTGCCGGAGATTTGTTGTTCGACCTTTTAAATGATACATCCAAATTTGCAGAAAGCATCTTATGCAAACGAATATCATTATTCACACGAAACATGTAGCGTTTATAGCCACTATTAGTATATAAACCATCTATATCGACATATCCTAACGAAGCCTTTGTCTTCACTTTATCCGTCCCCACAGTCATAGTAAACTCATGCCGATGCCTGGGAGCCTGTTTCTTATAAATAACATCTTGCCAATCCGTGGCAGGATAAGAGTCCGGATCCTGCAAATGATTATTCCAATAACTGTTAATAAAATCGGAACCATATACCGAGGAACCTCCATCATTCATCTGCCTTTCATCTACTAACTGCATATAACGTACAACATCTACATACTCAGGCATCTCTGTCGGTTTTTCAATACCAAATTCATAGTTATAATTGAAAGTAGCCTGCCCTGATTTTGCCCGTTTAGTTGTGACTAATATAACCCCAGCAGCAGCACGAGAACCATATATAGAACTGGCAGCAGCGTCTTTAAGAACTGAGATATTCTCTATATCATTAGGATTTATATTATTAATATCATCGGTCGGTATACCATCAACTATAATAAGAGCATCATTGTTTCCAATAGTCGTATTCCCACGTACCCGAATCGTTCCACCACTACCTGGAGCTCCTGAATTACGAGTTACATTCAATCCGGCAACCGCACCTTGCAATGCATTCGAAATCTGTACAGCCTGTCGGTTCTCTATCATCTCACCACTTACAATACCAACAGCACCGGTAAGATCTTTCTTGGTACTTGTTCCATAACCGACAACAACGACCTCACTAAGAGTCATTGTATCATCAATCAGCTTTATGTTCAAATAGTTCTTGTCTGCAGTAACGATTTGCGATTTAAAACCAATGAAGGAAATTTGTATAGAACTTCCCAAAGTAGCGTTAATTGCAAATCGTCCGTTTATATCAGTTATTGTACCTATTGATTGACCTATAACACTTATATTAGCACCTATAACAGGCTCTCCTTTTTCATCGTTTACAACACCTGTTATATTCTGAACTCGTTGTTGCACCTTATCAGCCTTACTAATAGACAGCATTATATAATCATTATTAAATTGATATTTTATATTTGTCTTAGCAAAAGCCGCTTCCAGAAAAGTTACAACTTTCCCCGATACATTCTGCATTACTACCGTACGATTTACATCTATTTCCTGGTTGCTGTACACCACCAAATAGTCTGTTTGTTTTTCAATTTCCGATATCAACTGCGCTATAGACAAAGACTTAGATGCAACTTTTATTATAGCATTTTGAGCTTCTGCGTTTACCGCCATTAGTTGGAAGGTACACACAAATAAGAAAAAGAATGAGATTTTCATAATTCTAAAATAATCTTTAATGCATTGGTTTTTGACAATAAAGAGTGATAACAAAGGATTTATTTTCATATCTTTGTACAATGTATAAAGTGAATACTAAGTTGACTCATGTGTTTACTTTCATCCGGCGACAAATGGTGGTACATTTGTCGCCTTCATTTTCTAAAGGTCATTAAATTTATGTTTTCATGGCATTCATATTTTTTAAGGATTCGACAATCGTTATTAGTTTAATGTAAAAGTATTCTTCTCTTTATCTTTATTTATTTTAAAGTGGTGAATTTGTTGTATAACTTTCAGTATCTCATCAATGCCATCTCTTTGCCTGAATTTACATGTATATCTGATATCTCTCAATAATTGGTTAGAAACAACAATCTTTACATCATAATACAATTCGAGTTTTTTGGTAATATCAATCAAACGTTCATTATTAAAGCTATATATCCCCTCCTTCCAAAGTAAAGCATCGGGAAATTTTATAAGTTCAACAGTCATTTTCCCATTTTCTACTGTCACCTGCTCATTGGGCTTTAAAACAACCTTCTCAGTACTATTGTCGCAACTCACTTGTACTGCTCCTTCAACCAAACTCGTTCGGGTTATCCCGGTTTCAGGATAACTATATACGTTAAATTTTGTCCCTAGTACTTGCATCTCTGCATTTTGAGCAACTACATAAAATGGTTTCTTTTCATTCTTAGCTATCTCGAAAAAGGCTTCTCCCATAATCTGTACCTTTCGCTCCGATCCGGAAAAATGTGAAGGATAAATTAAAGTAGACTGTGCGTTAAGCCAGACAAGGCTTCCGTCCTGCAGGGTGATACAGGCACGCTGTCCTGCTGGTACATATAATGTATTAGTCTCTGCAAGAAGACTATCATCCAGCAAACTTGAAGAAGTCCATAATGTCAACCAACATGTAGAAACAATCACGAGTATAACAACTGCCGCATATTTCATTAACTTAATCAGAAATTGATGACGTTTTCTTGTTGCAATCCATTGCTTAAAATAACTATATTTATTTTTTCCCTCATCAATATTCTCACCGTACGAAGACAGGTTTATCAAAGCACATAGGTTTTGATACTCGCTAAATTGCTTTTTTAAGATATCATCTTTCCTGATCTCTCGCAGAAGTTCTAGTCTTTCAGCGGCATCCAATTCATTTTGAAAGTATTTCAATATTCGTTCGTCCATCTTTTATTTCTTCTGAGTTCATTATATAAACGAACCAACAGAAAAAATCCGCTAAAAGAAAAAACTTTTTTTTATTTCAATCATCAATAAAGTAAAAAAAGGAAAAGGGGAAAATAGTCTTTCAGTTCAGTTTTAAGTTTCTTGTAAGCGATTCCCATCTGCGTTTCAACCGTATTTATAGAGATATTTAATTCTGCAGCAATCTCTTTTTGCTTTTTACCCTCGATTTTATTTTTAATAAAAATTTCCCGGCATTTCTCTGGCAGTGCATCAATCGCCTTTGATAAAATTTGTTCTATACTTTCTTCCTCCAAGATGTCCAAGTCTAGATATTCCAATGAGTAATACTTCGCTTGTAAAGTGAGACGGTACTCTTCTTGCAACTTATCCTCAATATCTTTTATTAATATTTTCCGACGTAAAAAATCAACGCATCGATTTTTAATAGCAGTGAAAAGATAAGCTATAATATTAATTGGCAGTTCCAATATTTCTTTTGGTTCCCGAAGTTCTCCAAAAACATCTTGCACAATGTTTTCGGCATCTTCATCCGATAGAACATATTCCTTAGCAAAATGCTTCATCTTGGAAAAATAAGCAATATAAATTTGCTCAAAATCAACAGGTTGTTTTTCTTGTATCATTCCCATTCAATCAGTTTTATATTGCCAAAAGATTCAATGCAACCAAAATAAATAGAATTTTAAAACCGATTTATAACACTTAATATTATTCAAATCCCCAGTTTCATATTTCCTCTCCCATTAAACAATCCTTAAACGCCAATATTTTTATTCTTCCCGCCCGAACGAACGATATTCCAGCGGAGTAAGCCCTGTACGTTTCTTGAAAAAAGAGAAAAAATATTCGGTAGACTGGAAACCCAGGAAAAAAGAAATCTCTTTCACGGATTGGGAAGTTCCTACTAACATTTGTTTGGCTTTACGAAGTTTCAATTCCTGGAAATATTTGGCAGGAGCATAACCTGTATACTCCTTGAAAACACGTCGAAACCATGAATAACTGATATTAAGCCGCATCGCCAACTCTTCCGGATCTACATTACCGGAAATATTTTCATTCATGATGATTTTTGCCTGTTCTATCTTCTGATCCACATCACTCATCTCGAAAACTTTATTCTTGGAGACGGAGAGAATCATACCTATCATGTGAAGCACAATCCCGGAAAGGTATTGTTGCGCGGAAATTTTATCCGCTTCAGCTACAGCAAGAGCACGGGAGAACAAGGAAACCAATTCTTCATTAATACCAATTTCCAATATTTGCTGCTCCTGCGACAAAAAAGCATCATTAACGATGGCATCTATCATTGGTCCCTCAAAGCCAATGTAATACTCCGTCCAACCCGTCTGCCGCAACGGACGGTACGTATGCCATTGCCCGGGAAACAACACCATCAACCGGCCTTTACAAACTTGCTTTTCGGAAGTTGAATCGGATGAAAACAAACCGCGCCCCTTCGTAATATAAACTAGCTGGTATTCACGAAGTACTCTTCCCTTTTCCGCATTAAAAAAGTAACCGGAAGGATGTTCTTTCAACGGGTAAGGTGAATCAGGAGGAATAGACTGATAGCCGACGGTATTTACCCATAGACCAAATTTCCGGTCCATGTCATTTACAATCAGATATTTAAATTCTAATCCTAAACTATTATCCTCGATCATATCAGTGTGTTTTCACGTAATTGAGTTGGACAAAAATAGGAATTATTTTTAGAAAACACACGCAAGGGTACAAAAAAACATCCGGAGTGTACCTTTAAGTATCTCCGGATGTTTATACAAAAACTAATTTTATTATGATGAGATTTAGAATGCTTTATGATACAGAGCTTCGATGTCTTCTACTGAAGTAGAACGAGGATTACCACCCGTACAAACATCATTGAAAGCTGCTACAGCCAATGCAGGAATATCTTCTTCCTTCACATTGATTTCATGCAATTTCTGCGGTATATTGATGCTGATAGAGAGTGCTTTCACTGCTTCAATAGCTGCTTTTATTCCCTCTGCTTCACTCATTCCAGTGGTGTCTACTCCCATTGCTTTCGCAATATGGATATATTTTGAAGCTGCCGGAGATTCAGCATTATACTCCATCACATACGGCAACAGCAAAGCATTGGCTACCCCATGAGGAGTATCATAAAATGCACCCAGCGGATGAGCCATCGAGTGAACGATTCCTAAACCAACATTCGAGAATCCCATACCGGCAATATATTGTGCCTGTGACATTGCTTCACGGGCCACTACGTCTTTACCATTATCCACAGCTGCTTTCAGATTCTGTGCTATCATCTCAATGGCTTTCAATTCGAACATATCGCTCATAGCCCAGGCGCCCGGAGTGATATAACTTTCGATTGCATGCGTCAGTGCATCCATACCCGTGGCAGCAGTCAGTCCTTTCGGCATTGAATACATCAGTTCTGGGTCTACGATTGCTACGGCAGGGATGTCGTTCGGGTCTACGCAAACCATTTTCTTGCGGGCATCTTCATCAATAATCACATAATTGATCGTCACCTCGGCAGCAGTTCCGGCAGTAGTAGGCAGTGCGAAAGTAGGTACAGCTTTGTGTTTGGTATCGGCTACGCCTTCCAGAGATTTCACATCCGCAAAATCCGGGTTGTTCACAACAATACCGATGCCCTTAGCAGTGTCAATAGAAGATCCGCCGCCCAAAGCAACGATAAAGTCTGCACCGGAAGCTTTGTAAGCAGCCACTCCGTTCTGTACATTAGCAATAGTAGGATTGGCTTTTACATCACTATAAAGTTCGTAAGGTATCTGATTGTCGTCAAACACTTTAATGATTTCGGCAGCCACACCAAACTTGATCAGATCCTTATCCGTTACAAAAAAAGCTTTCTTAAAGCCACGTCTGGCTGCTTCTACAGCAATTACACTCCGGCAGCCTGCACCGAAGTAAGAAGTTTCATTTAAAATAATGCGATTCATGGTTGTTTATTGGTTTATTTTATTTAGGAAGATTGAAAGCAACAGTCATTTCCTTCATCTGTTCCTGACTCATACCATCCGGTTCGAAGCCCATGTTCTTGGCTGCAATATAGATCAAAGCAGATTTATTCAACACATCAATCTGGTCGAATGCCTGCATCGCATCGCAATCTACTGCAAATACGCCATGTTTTTCCCACATCACAACGTCGTAATCCTGCAACTCCTTAATGGTAGCTTCCGCCAGTTCTACAGAACTAGGCAATTTATAAGGAATGATACCCAAGCCACGCGGGCAGAATGCCTTTGTTTCGGGAATCATGCTCCACAACATATTGGTAGCCACATCTTTTTCCAGGAACTTCTTACAGTGTGTCAGGGCAATCAGCTCAATCGGGTGCGTATGCACAGATGCCTTATAAGGAGAGTTTTTGCTCAACAGGTCATTGTGCACACTCAGGTGAGAAGGCAATTCCGATGTCGGAGCCACCGCCTCATCAGCGATAATCACATAGCTGGCACAGTCATCCAGGATACGGATAACCGAGCCATTCTCCATCGGCCAACGAGCCAAATCGCGCATGCGCTTATTAGTTCCCTTGCAGTAGAAATAGCATCCTTTCAGATAAGGAAGAGTCACACCGATAGGTTTAACTTCACTGATCGGTTTCATCTGACGGATTTCATCGTCTACAAACTCTGTGATATTAACAGTGATATTACCACCGTTACGTTCAGCCCATCCTTTCTGCCACAAGTATCCGGCAACTTCTGCTACCTTGTTTACTTCTTTGGCAAGTCCCGGACGATTCTCTAAAATTGATTTCATTATATATATTTTTTAATTGTATACGGATTACATAGATTTCGCCGCAAGTTATAAAAAAACTGCGTAATCTCTGTAATCCGTACCTATAAATTTTAAAACAAATTTGGGAACACTAATGAGAAGATAAGTACGATCAGACCAGCTATCAGCACAGTTATAGTCTTATTTGATACTCCTTTCCATTCCTTCAAAATGATTCCCCAAACATTACTGAAAGTTACATTCAATGCCATCAGTATACACCAGGAAAAAGCCAACAACACAGGACTTTCTGTCAAGAAACTTTTACCCATTTCCAATCCGAAGAATTGCATATACCACAACACACCTGCCAAGGCGCAGAACACCAGATTATTGCCCCACACTTTTCCTTTGGCATAGTCACCCATTGACTTATTAGCCACATTCTGTTGCAGACAATAAGCGGCATTCGTCAGAAATCCGCCAAGAGTAACCAGGAAGATTACCGGAAGACCGGCATAAAGCCCTTCCACTCCACCGGCTAGAGCCGCATTCTTGATAGGAGTTCCCGCATCCAACCCCAAGGCAAAGCAAGCGCTCATGACACCGGCCAGGAGGGCAACCAACAACCCCTTTGTCAGCGCAAAGTCTTTTACGGCAGCACGTTTTTCTTCTTCACTCATGTTTTGTGCACGCAAGCTACCGGCATAGCCGATAATAGCGATACCCGCCAATGTGATGCAAACACCCAACAACAGAATCAACCCGTTACCTTCAAATAAATTTGTGCCTGCAAAAAGAGCTGGAAGAAGAGTTCCGAAACCGGCACAAGTACCCAACGAGATACTCTGCCCTAGCGCAACCCCCAGATAACGCATGGAAAGTCCGAAAGTCAATCCTCCTACTCCCCACAATATACCATAAAAGATGCTCATACCGGCACCTCCCGCTCCCCACAAGTCGAGCAGACTGCCTCCTTGCGGTACGCCCAGCAGTGAGCCCAAGAATGGGAACACCAACCAGGCAAATACACCTTGTATCAACCAGAAGCTTTCCCAGCTCCACTCCTTTACCTTTTTAATAGGTACATATGAACTGGACTGGCAAAAGCTACCGATGGCTATAATCAACAAGCCGATTAAAATATCCATAACTTATCGTTTAGAAGTTACTTCGGCTTCGTACTTTTCGATTTCTGCGATGAAATCTTCACCTACAGGAACATTGTTCTTCAAGCAGAACATATCCCAAACAGCATTCCAAGGCAACGCTTTTTCTTCTTCAAGCAAAGCCAGACGCTGGAATCCCTGTCCGTTTGCTTCGTATTCACGCAATTTCGCAATCGGTTCGAGCAAAGCACGGGTCATACATTTCTGTGCGGCACGGCTGCCGATCACGTATGCACCGATACGGTTGATGGAAGCGTCGAAATAGTCAAGACCATAATGTACACGGTCCAAAGCACCGCAACGAACGATTTCGCTGAACAGTTCCATAGTCGGATCATCCATGATAGTAACGTGGTCTGAATCCCAACGAACCGGACGGCTTACGTGCAACATCAGTTCGGGAACATAAAGCAACAATGAAGATACTTTATCAGCTACGCTTTCTGTCGGGTGGAAGTGACCGGTATCCAAAGTGATCATCTTATTGCGAGAAGCACCGTAACCGATATAGAAATCGTTGGAACCTACCGTATAGCTTTCCAGACCGATACCGAACACCTTAGATTCGATGCAATCCTTCATATTCTTATATTCTGTAGCGAAGATCTGATCCAAAGAATCTTTCAGCAACGCACGATACTTCATACGGTTTACAGTGATATCCTTGCTTCCGTCATGTACCCAAAGGTTCATAATACACGGATCACCCTGTGCCTTACCCATTTCCTCCGCAACAGCACGACAGCGTTTGGTATGTTCAATCCAGAACTGACGGATACCTTCATCAGGGTTGGAGAGTGACAAATCGCCCGATTTCGGATGAGAGAAAGAAGTAGAGTTGAAGTCAAGCTTCATGTTATGTTCCTTACCCCATTCAATCCAACTCTTGAAGTGTTCCGGTTCTACCTGATCGCGGTCAACCACCTTGCCTTGGAAATCTCCGTATATCTCATGCAAGTTCAAGCGGTGAGTACCCGGAATATAAGAAGCGGCTTTTAAGATGTCGGCACGCAACTCATCAATGTTACGAGCTTTGCCCGGATAATTACCGGTTGCCTGGATACCTCCGGTCAATGAACCTGCCTGCACTTCAAATCCGGTCACATCATCAGCCTGCCAACAATGGAGTGACAGGTGAAAATCCTGCATAGTTTCCAATACTTTCTCGGTGTCTACACCTACTGCCGCATAACGTTCCGCAGCAATTTCATACGCTTTCTGAATCAGTTCTTCTTTTTTCATGATATTCTTTTATTAAAATGATTATTCTGTCGGTTATCTAATTAATTATCGAACACAATTTTTAAAGTGGATATAAGCCGCATCCCATGCTTCCGTATCCTGCGGCTGATAAGTTTTCAACGGAATAGAGCTATGGATCAACCGACGCATACCAGCAACATCCGTTGCTTCACCTGCAGCCATAGCCTGAATCATCACGTTACCGATGGCTGTCGCCTCAGACGGTCCTGCCACCACAGGAATTCCGATAGCATTGGCCGTAAACTGGTTCAGCAAGTCATTCCGACTACCTCCGCCAATCACGTGCAATGTTTCTATAGGTCGTGGAGAGAGTGAACGCAGATTTTCCAAAACCTGACGATAACGCAAAGCCAGACTTTCAAAGATACAACGCACCACTTGTCCGCGTTTCTCCGGAACCGGTTGTCCGGTAGCCCGGCAATATTCAATAATGGCTTTTTCCATATCAGCAGGATTTGCAAAGCAATCATCATCCGGATTAATCAAACTACGGAACGGTTCACACGCATCCGCCTCACCGATCAATTCAGGATAACTTGTATCCCCCCAATTCAGACGGCAACGCTCCAACAACCACATTCCACAAATATTCTTCAACAGACGGATAGTGCCTTCCACACCGCCTTCATTGGTAAAGTTCAACGCCTCCGTTTCAGCATTAATCACCGGACTATCTGTCTCAACTCCCATCAGTGACCAAGTTCCGCTACTCAAATATGCAAAGTCACGGTCCAATGCCGGAACGGCGGCAACCGCAGAACCCGTATCGTGACCGGCTACTGCAATGACAGGGATTGCCCCCAGTCCTGTTATTTTTTGTACTTCTTCCGTCAACACCCCGACTTTCTCGCCCGGGAATACAAAACGGCCGAAATTCTTCTCGCTCAGTCCAACCGCTTTCAGCAACTCCGGTTCCAGACGCCGTGTCTGCGCATTCACCAGCTGTGCTGTCGAAGCAATCGTATATTCCGTCACCATTTCTCCGGTAAGCATATAACTCAACGCATCCGGCATAAACAGAATCTTATCTGCCGCCTCCAATGCACTGTCATGGTTACGGCGTAAAGTATCCAACTGAAAAAGTGAATTAAAATTCATTATCTGAATTCCCGTTTTACTGTAAACATCACTACGGGATATACGTGAAAAAAGGGCTTCCGGTGCTCCCACCGTGTGCGGATCACGATACGCGTATGGCTGACGGAGCAGGTTTCCGTCTTTTCCGACACACACAAAATCCACCCCCCAAGTATCAATGCCGATAGAGGCTATAGATTCACCGCGGCGGGCAACCAACTTCAGACCGTCAATAATATGGCGATATAATGCATAAATATCCCAATAGAAATGACCACCCACCTCAATCAGATGATTAGGGAAACGATTAATCTCTTCCAGATTCAATCCGCCTTCAATGAAAGTTCCTAAGATTGTACGGCCGCTCGTTGCGCCCAGGTCGACTGCAAAAAAGTTCTGTTTCATGGTATTCTGTACTATATATTTAAGGTATCCATTTACCTACATGGCAAAGATAGGCGATTCCTTCCTCCTGTCCCTTACGCATTTTGATTGAAAGGGTATACATTTTGACACAAAACAACATCCCCGTTTCCTTCCGTTTAGCACTTTTTTCACTTTTATGCAAAAAAACTTTGGTTTTATGCATCTTTTCTCCGAAATATTGCATACTTTTGCGCCATTCTTAGAATAATTATACAATGAAGAAGAAAGCAAATCGGTTAGACGCCATCAAAATGATTATCTCAAGCAAGGAGCTCGGTTCGCAGGAAGAACTGCTGCAAGAGTTGAACCGCGAAGGCTACGAACTGACACAGGCCACCCTCTCCCGCGACTTGAAACAACTGAAAGTAGCCAAGGCTGCCAGTATGAACGGAAAGTATGTATATGTATTGCCCAACAACATCATGTATAAACGTTCCACCGACCAAAGCGCCGGTGAAATGTTGCGCAGCAACGGATTTATCTCTTTACATTTCTCCGGCAACATTGCCGTCATCCGTACCCGTCCCGGCTATGCAAGCAGCATGGCATACGACATTGACAACAATGAGTTCAGTGACATTCTGGGAACCATTGCCGGTGACGACACAATCATGTTAGTTTTGCGTGAAGGAGTTGCCCCAAGCAAGATACGCCAGCTTTTGGCAGTCGTCATCCCGAATATCGAATAATTATACCTATATTATATAATAAAGAAATGGACACTCAGCAAATAGATGTTATGGTAGCCGACGCCTCACACGAGGTTTACGTTGACACTATTTTGGACACTATCAGAAAGGCTGCCGCAGTACGCGGAACAGGAATCGCAGAACGTACCCACGAATACGTAGCGACAAAAATGAAAGAAGGAAAAGCGATTATCGCACTTTGTGGAGAGACATTTGCCGGATTTACCTACATCGAATCATGGGGGAACAAGCAATATGTAGCAACTTCCGGTCTGATCGTTCATCCGGATTTCCGTGGTTTGGGACTGGCAAAACGTATCAAACAGGCTTCTTTCCAACTGGCACTATACCAATGGGGTAACAAATATGGCTTTGATGGAACTGGGTGATAAGCTCGGTGATAAGAAGTATGAGAAATATGTTTTGAAGAATATGAACTTCGTATTCAACGAAGGTAACCTTGATTTCTTCCGTAAACAATATGATGAAGCTTTTAAGCGGGATGGTTGGAATGCTGTCCGCAAATTGAGTTGGCACATGATCTTCCGTGGCAAACGTCTGGACGATAATGGACCGATGGGAGCCAGTTTGATAGAGTTGCAGTTGAAGTATCCTAATGATTCATTTCTGGGTTACATTAATGAGACTGCCGAACATCTGAATTATGGTGAACCTCGTCTGGTTGATGGTACCATTGCCCGCATCTGGCCACACGTTAATACTATCTGGGCGGACGATGCATTCATGGCAATTTCTTTTTTGGCACGTATGGGTAAGTTGACCGGTGATGAGAAGTATTTCAATGATGCCGCTAATCAGGTATTGAATTATAATCGCTATCTCTGGTGTCCTGAAAAGCAGATTTATTATCATTGTTATCATACAGACAACAAGGAACATGGAGTAGCTCACTGGAGCCGTGCCAATGGCTGGGTGTTTATGGCACAAGCTGATTTGCTTAGTATGATGCCGAAAGATCATCCGATGCGTGAAGCGGTTATTGAAAATTTCCGTCAGCAAGCCAGTGGTGTAGCACGCTATCAAGGTAAGAACGGACTTTGGCATCAATTGCTGGATAAGGAAGATTCTTATGAAGAAATCACTGGTACCGCTATGTTTGTGTTCGGTATTGCCCGTGGTGTGAAGGAGGGTTGGTTGCATCCGGACTTTATCTATGTGGCTGAACAAGGTTTGAAGGGTATGATGAAAAAAATCTCAGATGATGGTGATGTAACTTCTATTTGTGTAGGAACCGGCATTATGCCTTCTGTGGCATACTATTACAACCGTCCTACCCAGGAGAACGATCCTATGGGTGAAGGCCCTGTACTCCGTGCACTTATCGAGATGATAGATGCACCTAAGTATACAGAAATCAAGGCCGAACAACAATATGATAAGATTGTCGTAAAGAAATAGACTCTTTCTCTTTATTCGTATTTATTAGTCCGCTCCGGTATATTTTTAGAATTAACCCGGAGCGGACATTTTTTTATTCGCAAATAATTTCTATTTTTGCCCTTACCTATCCTATCCTGTAAAAACACGTATTATGACTAAGAACTATAATGATTTAGGGGTTGAATTTAAGTACTTGATTGTAAATGACATGGACCAGAAATTCGGTCTGTGGGTAAATACTGTAGGCTTTCAGTCTATCCAGCCGAATTCTCCCTATCCCTTGAAGGATCATCCTTCTGGTTACTTTTTCAATGCTCAAAAAGGACGTGTTTTACGTGAGTATCAGCTGGTTTACATAACTAAAGGTCGAGGATT
>ENA-UEQP01000437-UEQP01000437.1-human-gut-metagenome-genome-assembly--contig:-NODE-437-length-46738-cov-5.624183_pt1 | contig 46738 bp, 30 predicted proteins | sample MGYA00242951_ERZ507951 | MGnify/ENA primary metagenome ERZ507951 (study PRJEB26167, sample SAMN06115539) | human gut metagenome | host: Homo sapiens | place: China:Shanxi | collected 2015-11-18...
GATGAAATTCATCTTTACAACGATAAATTACTTCCGGATTTGTTTCAAGAATATGTAAGACAATACGAAAGGGGAGGCGGGTATTGGTTATGGAAACCGTATGTTCTTTTTGATGCTTTGAGCAAGGTTGATGAGGGGGATATCATTGTGTATGCTGATGCCGGATGTACTTTGTTGAGGCATACGGATTGGAAAGACTATTTTCGAATACTTAAAAGAAAAGAGGCCATTTTCTTTATAACGAAGGGCAAGAACAAGAAATGGTGTAAAAAGGAAGTATTTACTTTTTTCAATCCGAATAATAGTCTGTGGAGAAATGCCTATCAGATACAAGCTACTTTTTTCATGATAAAAAAGACAAAAAGTAATGAAGTGATAAAGCGATGGTATCAATTGGCAACAACCCATCCTCACCTGTTTATTGATATTCATCAAGACGAGCGCTTTAAGGAAAATCCTTCTGTTAAAGAACATAGGCACGACCAGGCAGTGTTGACCGGTTGTATTTGCATGTCGAAAGATTTGCGACGATATTATCTGATACCGGAAAGGATGGAAAAAAGACTTTCGGGTGGGCAGGCAGTATTGGCATCCCGAATTTCAGCAGAAGGTATCCGTGGGGCAGACATGAGCAGCCCTGTGGAGAACCCATTTGTAACTTATATCAATAAACTGACGGAAAATCCATTGCGGAAATTCAGAACATTGCTGTTTTTCTATTTAAGCCGTATTTCCGTATAGACGGCTTCTTGTCACGGAATTAAAGCCGGCTAAGTTTTTTTTCCTGTATTTCTTTCGGATAGAGCTGATTATATATTTCACGTGTACGTTTCCAGCGTTTATGCGACCAAAGCCAATATGGCGGTTCGCGTTGAATTGTTTTTTCCAATAAACGGAAATATTGTTCAGTTACCTGAAATTGGGGCAGGTTTTTCGTTGAGTCGGCTATTTTTAGAAAGCGAGCCTTGTAATATCCTCTTTGAGGACGGTATACGTCCAGATAAAAGATTACACAATCTGCTATTCTGGAGATTCGCTCAGCACCGGTAAACACCGGTGTGTCATGATTAAGGAAATCTGTCCAATAATGGATGTTATTGTATCCGGGAACTTGGTCTGATATGTAACCTACGATACTTTTTTGCCCCCTTTTTTTCCAGCCTAAAATGGTTCGGAAAGTGTCGTCCATTTGTATGGATGTAGCCCCGAAACGTCCGCGCATGTATAGGAAAAGCTGGTCAAAAGCCTTATTCTCCAATGGATGATAAATTTGTGCGCTAATCCCTGCATTGCCCAAATGCATAGGAAGCGAACTGATCCATTCCCAATTACAATAATGCCCTAAGTATACCGAACAAGAACGACCTGCTTGGAAAGCTTCTGTAATCTGCTCGATTCCTTCGAAATGCATTCGTTTTTGCATCTGTTTTTTACTCATGGAGAATAATTTCACCGTTTCCATCAGATAATCACAGAAATAAGAATAAAATCTTTTTTCAATGCATAAAATCTCATTTAAGCTTTTCTCCGGGAATGAAGAGATTAAGTTTTGCCGAACGACTTTCCGCCGGTAACGGATGCAATAATAAAGGGGAAAATAAAGCAAATCAGAGAATATATAAAGCAATCTCAATGGCAATAAAGAGATGATATACCAAAAGGCAAAAATCAAGTAATATAGAGAAGATTTCATACAGCCGAATTGATCCATAAGATTCTATACTTCCGCTTGAATTGGTTCAACAGAACCAAACAAGTATAACCGAAATTTGAAATATCGGACAAAACTAAAGAATATTTCTTATACGGACAACCCTTTGGTGTTTTTATTTGGCTTTAATTGAATGAAAACTTAACATTGTATCTTCGATCTCATTTTTCGAAAGAAGTGTATATCTTCTGATTTTATGTTGATATAGCTCGTTTCTTACTGCCTTTTTGTAGAGAAATAAAGGTAACCCAAAAAGATCTTATGACTCTCTTTCTGGGTACGAGGTGAATTCGTTTTTTTGTCTTGCTATTTTGCAATCGGAATTACCATGTTCCATGACCGTGTTGCATTATCAAATCCTCCGGGACCATCCATTGTTGCGAAAAATATATAGGCAGGTTTGTCATTTTCAAACAAGATGAACGGGCGTTCTAATTGTCCTTGAGTTGTAACTGTGCCATCTTCCCATTCCACGGTTTTGGAGTAAGCTTGTGCATCCTTATCTACTGTCCAGCGAATAGCATCTTTGGAGTGTGCCATTGCTCCGGCTTTGGATTCAACCGTATATTTTCCTACATGGTCTTTGAAGATGATATGATATCCTTCTTTATCTTTCCATAGGAACGGATCTTCGGCTTCTCCCTGGCCGTTTACTTGAAAGATGGGCTGATTGTTGTTCTGCACTTCATAAGGGCCTTCTATGTGTTTTGCTTTAGCGATTCCTAATGCCATATCAGAGTATTTGTCATTACCGATATATTCTCTTCCTTTAAATATCATTGTTACCGATCCGTCTTCTTCTACAATAGGAGAGGGGTTTGATGTCAGAAAACTATAAAAGGTGTTGGGCTTGGTCTTCAATATGGGTTCATCCAGACGTGTCCATGGGCCGTAGAGTGATTTTGATTTGGCGATACCTACTCTTTTATTGCTACGGGCCACGATGCACCACGGGCTTTCCAATGTAAGTTGTTCGGCTGTAGGAGTGTTAAAAGGGTGGGTAGATCCCATATAGATCAAATAATAAGTATCTCCGCTTTTTAAAATTCGGGGATTGTGAGCAGAACGTCCGTCCCAATATTGGGCACCTCTTTCTTTTAATGCAATGTCCGAGAGCTGGTAAGGTCCTTGTGGAACATCGCTGGTTGCATGTACGATTTCCGAAGCTACCATCCATCCCGGATGGAAAGGAAGAGACTTAGGAAAGCGGGATACGAACATATGGTATTTGCCATCTTCTCCTTTGATGACAGAACTTCCCCATACCCACCAGCCTTCACATTCGAAGGCTGGTGTTTTGTAGGCTTTCCCGAGTTTATGAAACAACGGGTTTTGTGATTCTGCTTTTTTTTGTTGTACCTCTTGCAAGGTTTGGGCATATAGGGCAGTTCCTATCAAAAGATATGCGATAAATAAGATTTGGCTTTTCATGTTTTACTTTGTTTGATTTTATTTTTTGTGAAGCTTTATTTCCAAACTTGCTGCATCCGTACAAGTGAATTCCAATACGGTTTTTTTGTTATCCGAAGAGAGGATTTTGCAGTAAGGAGTTTTGTCCATTTCCCACTTTCCTTTCAGTTCGATATGTACTGGTATGGGTTGGCTCGGGTTTCCTATCCAGGGACGGGAATAAATGCTGCGCTCGATACGTTTTCCCTTTTCATCGTATATATCGTCTGAAGGGCCCCGATACAGTGCGAGGTCCGGTTGGCATACGGTGAGCACTGCTTCTTTTTTATTCTCACGTAATAAGATGAGACAGGAAGTATCTGCTTTCTGTATGAGTCCTTTTGGCAGTGCGTCCGGAGTTTCGAATAAAACATAAGAGGTCGTATTGCTTTTCAAATCGCGTACGATGTGTGCATTACGGTCTTTTTGCAGTACTTTGTACGACGGCTTTTTGGCAAATGCACTCATCTCAGCCTGGTTGGTGCAGGGAAGGATGGCGTATTCATAAGAAGCGTTTTGGGGAGCTTTCCCATGGTCAATGGTTAGCGAAACCCAATCTCCTTGAGTCTTTTCGCCGGTGTTTTGCATACGGGAGTATTGCGGGAATTTTTTTTCGAATTGGGTTGTTACAGGAGTGTAGTAGCCTGTTCCGACAGGGTCTATCCAGTATTTTTCATTTTCTTTATAGTTTTTCCAGAAATTGCGGTCGGCATCGCTTTTTACGGCAAGCTGGAAGATGGTTGTTTCCGTAGGGTATTCACTGTTTGTATTTTCGATATCCGAACCAAGACATACGATTGTTCCATCGAAGAAATGGAATGATTTACGGGCACGATGGGAACCGTTGTATTTGTCATGTTCGTGAAGTTTCATCCCGAATGCTCCGTTGCGGTGTTCTTGTGAAATCCCTCCTGCGAATGCTTCGTCTGAGTACAGCATTTCTTCATATCCTGAGAAAATATCTACATTGAGGATGTTGGCTTCCAATTGGTCTACCGGGAGATGGATGGCTGTTGTGCCCGGTATGCGTCCCCAGTCGAATCCTTCTTCCTGCCATCCTCCACTGGTAGAGGATACCTCTTCTCCTTGGGGAACTGTCATGATTTGCAAGCTGCCATGAGCCAGGTAGCGTCCGAAAAGGTTTGCACCCCGGTAATGTTCGGCAGCCCATAAATAGCGGGAATGTCCGCGGACTACTGCAGACCAGTTGTTGCGGCGTTGTACCGATACACAGGCATATCCCATTGCCTTATTTCCTTCGGGAGTTTGTTCCGGGGTGAATCCTTTAGCGGACAGCAAGTCCGTAAATAGTTCTTCCTGTTTACTGCGTTTATAGGGCTTCTCTGTCAGGCGCAAATAAGCACCGGCCATGGCGGTATCTATTTCTTGGTGTCGGTCAGGAGAACCGGCGAGAGCCATAATGGCATAATGGCTGGGAATTAATTCTCCTTTTCCATTTGGATGCCGGCCGGACATGGAGAGAGGAAAACTCCGTTTGTTGCAATAGAAACGCATGGTGAGAAGTACTTCTTTGACCGTTTGGTGGGCCAATTCAGAAACGGCGAATCCTGTGTGACTCAATAGATAAATCATATTTGTAGCTCCTGTTAGTCCACCTGTGGCATATGCCGGATAATTGTTGCAATGATGATAGGCAGAGCCGTCTGCTTTAAAGGCATCATTCAAACCTTCTGCCGGTAAACAGCCGTTATCGATCCAACGTGAAAAAGATTTTAGATATTGTACTTTTTCCGGTGTGTCTTCCATAAACAGGATGCTGGCGATACGTCCGGTACTGAGGGTATTGAAGAAGTCGATATCAATCCCTGCTGTTTGGGGTTTATTGTATACGTCGTTCACTGTCGAGTACCAGAGCATTGCTTTTTCCGCTTCTTCCTGTTTACCTATCTCTTTGAATACTTCTTTCATCAGGAAATAGGCGGTGAAGAAAGTACGGAAACTATAACCGTAGTGAGTGATATTGCCCAAACAACTGCCATAAGCTACTCCCTGATCTGTGATATGGTCGTACATGGCTATGAACATTTGTTTAAGCACTGCTTTATCTTGAGGATTTGTTGTATTGTTATAGGCTACGGCTATTCTGTTCATCAGATTGAAAAAACTGCTTACATCCATATTGTTGGCAGCCATTAAGTTGCCTTTCCAATTCGGGAGGATACGTTCGTAGGCTTCGGCTGCCCGCCCATAAAAGAGAGGGAGTCCGGCAACTTTTCCGTCTTTGTATACGATGCCATAATGTTCGTAAGCTTTGCGTAAGTTGGCTATTGTTTGTGAGGTAACTTCGCCCGGAGGACAGATTATTTCTCTTAAGCGTTTTTCTATGATTTCAATTTCTTGTTTCTGAGTGTTGCTGACGGTTGCTTCCAATGGAATATCCGGAGTCAGTCTGGAATATTTCAGAGCGAACAACCAGTGATTACCGGTCTCTTTGTTCACGAATGGAACTTGCAAGTCGGCTGTCTGGTAGCGATGATCCATTTTGGCAGCGGTGAGCAGATGGTCGATATAAATCTCCCCTGCCACATCGGGAGCTGTGATCCGTATTTCGTTCATACCTTCTTCCGGAGTGCCTTTCATGTCTCTTTCGTAAGAAACCCAGGCAGCACGCCATCCATGAAAGTTCAATCCGAAAGGAAATGAGCTACAGGTCTTTCCGTCTTTTTGAAATTCGAATTGAAGCGTTTTGTCTATCGGTTTTTCGTTATATATCCATACCACAAAGACTGACAGATATTTGTCCGTTCCTGTCGGATCTTTCTTTTCAAATTTCAAATCCTTATGGATAATAATGCTTCCTCCCGGCTGGAATTTCCATTGGAGCGATTGTGTACCGTCTTTATAATGTTGACCGGAGATAGATAAATCAGAATGAATACCGGCGACGAATGAAGGTACTTCTGTTGATTCGAAGGACAACAGTCTGTCATGTTTCACTAATTGGGCTGATAGTAAAATCGGGCTGATGGCCATAATGGTGGCGCAAAGGCCATTTTTGAATGATTGATATTTTGTCATATGAATAGGGCTTTAGTGATAAAATAATTATTGTGTTTTGTAGATTAATTCTATTTTCATGATTCGTATATTATTTTCACTTTCACCTTGAAGGTCTTCTCCAAAATGACCGAGCCGGGTGAATGTTCCGATTTTGTCGATAGAAAGTTCTATTTTCTGCGTACCTTCTTTGGGGAATGTAACAGTACCGATGGTACTCCAAGTTTCCGGATAAGAGTTCTGGCGTACATTGGCCAGTTCGCCGTCTTTTTTAAGCAGGCGGTTACTGAGAATATTGTCTCCTGTTTTTAAGGTAACAAATGTTCCTTCTGCAAATGATTTTCTCCAGTGGCGACTGGTATATAGCTTTACTTCATACTCTCCAGGAATGTCTATTTCACATTCTAACAATAGGCTGCCGGTTTGCGGGTTGAAATTTTCGGTCGTTCCTCCTTCTGCGAAAGTTATTTTTCCCTTTTGGCCGGCCTTAACTGTTCCTGATGCTGCCGGAATGGAGATAATTCCTTCATTCATTAAGTTTCTGGTATCTGTTTTTATTGGAGTTTCGCAGACAAGTTTGATAACCGGAATTTTTTCATAGTCCAGTCCATCAGGGATTGTGATTGTTTTGCCGGATTGCCGGTTAGCAACGGTTAATGGTTGTTGAGTTGCCAGTATCATCGCTTGCCGGATGTCTGAATGTAAGCCTTTTAGCAATATACAATTGTTTTGCGGACATTGTGTCAGGTGCAGGTATAGATTATTTTCTTTACGGGTGACATAGCCCCAAGGGAAATTATCATTGAATGGATTACCTTCTGTACCATAAATGGATTCGGAGTTTACTGCCATCCAGTTACCTACAAATTTTAGAATATCCACACTTGGCGTAGGTATTGTACCGTCTGCCATCGGGCCGATATTAACCATATAATTAATATTGCGGCTTGCAGATTCGATCAAGGAACAGAGAATCTCTTTTTTCCCTTTCCAATGGTTGTCGTTCTTTTTATATCCCCAAGTATGATTTAAGGTTGCCACCATTTCCAGATCGGTTGTTGCTTTGCTACAAGGCATTTCATTGTCTCCCAATGGTCCATAATCTCCCAGGTTGTATCCTACACGCCCATTGATAATACAGTTTGGCTGTAACTCCCGTATCACATTGACAAATATCTGGCTTTGTTCAAGGGTCAGATCGAAAGGGGTATCGTACCATATTAAGTCAATATTGCCATACCGTGTCAGCAGTTCACGTATCTGTGGGAGCGCTTTATGTCGAATGTACCTGTCGAGGTTGGGTTTGACTTCTGATTTCGGTTTTCCATAGTGTCCATCGTATTCATTAGACATAACGGCTGCATCCTCTTCGTGCCAGTCCTGACGATGTGAATAGTAAATTCCGACTTTAATTCCGGCCTTTCGACAAGCTGTAATCAATTGTTTTAACGGGTCTTCTTGATATGGTGTCATTCTTATATTGAACTCACTGGCATCACTTGGATAAAGAGCGAATCCATCGTGATGCTTTGCTGTGAAAACGATATATTTGGTACCAGCTTGTTTGGCTAATGCGACCCATTCTTCCGGATGATAGTTCAGAAGTGTGAAATCTTTGGTTAGCTTATTGTATTCACTGTTAGGTATTTTGGCAAAGTTCTGTATCCATTCACCGATACCATCTATGTCTTTGCCGTTCCATTGGCCGGCAGCTACAGAATATAATCCCCAATGAATGAATAAACCGAATCGGGCTTCACGCCACCAGTTTAGTCGCGTTTCTGTTGTAGTATGGGTTGGTTGTGCAAGGATGAATTGATTGGAAGTACAACTCAGGACAACCAAGAGTATAAACAGTTTTTTCTTTAATAACAGATTCATTTTTTTTAGAATTAAGAGTGAATGTAATAGAGGAATTCTATTTTTTTACTTCTTCCAATAAGGTGGATAATTGCTTCACAATTTCCGGGTACTCATCGGCTACGTTCTGTTTTTCTGCAGGATCAGATGATAAATTGTATAGTTGTGGCTGTTTGTCGTTACCCAGTTCTATTTTTGTCCAATATTCAATGGCTGGTCCGTCGCTGGGTTCAATATATTTCCATTGTCCTTTTACGATGGCAAGGGTGTTGTTCAGGTTTTGTTGTACCACATAATCGCGATTACCGGCTTCTTTGCCAAGCAATACCCTTAGGTGTTCTTGGCTGTCGGGCGCTGCCCCTTTCCGTAAAGGTTGTTTCAGTAAGGCGGCAAGAGAGGCATAAACGTCAATTTGTGAAAAAAGGGCCTGTTGTTTGCTTGGTTTGATACCCGCAGGCCAACGGATAATAAATGGAATACGCGTGCCGGCTTCATAGGCACTATATTTGCCTCCTCTGTAGATACCCATCGGGGTATGTCCGTTCAACATTTCGAGGGCTTGGTCTTGATATCCGTCGTCAATAACCGGACCGTTGTCACTTGTAAAAATCAACATTGTATTGTCTGCCAGGTTCAGACTGTCCAGTGTATTCATGATTTCTCCAATAGTCCAGTCTAACTGTAAGATGACATCGCCACGAGTACCTAAGCCACTTTTTCCTGCAAAACGAGGGTGGGGTACTCGGGGGACATGTACATCCTGGGTACCCATGTATAAGAAGAAAGGTTCGTTTTTATGCTTAGAAATGAATTGTTTGGCTTTGTTGGTGATGATATCGGCAATATCTTCGTCTTTCCAGAGGGCGGATTTTCCTCCTGTCATCCATCCGATACGTGGGATACCGTTAATAATGGTGTTATTGTGTCCTTGGCTGGGTTTAAGAGTAACCAGTTCCGGATTTTCTTCACCTGTGGGCCAATTCCCTACTTTATGCTGATAATTTACCGTTATCGGATCGTTAGGATCGAGCCCCACTACGCGTCCGTTCTCTACAAATACACAGGGGACACGGTCTACCGTGGCAGGAATCACGAATTCGTAGTCGAAACCGATATCTTGTGCATTGGGAGAAATTTGTTTGTTGAAGTCGGTACCTCCTTTAGGCCCTAAACCGAGATGCCATTTGCCTACTACTCCGGTAGTATAGCCTGCATCTTTCATCATATTGGCCATAGTGACACAGGCTGTATCGATAATCAGCTCTGAATTTCCCGGGGCGATACCGGTGTTTTCCTGTCGCCAGGGATACATTCCGGTTAATAGGCCGAAGCGTGAAGGGGTACTGGTGGCTGATGTAGCGTAAGCATTGGTGAACTGGACACCTTGTCCGGCCAAACGGTCGATATTTGGAGTACTGATTTGGGTTGCTCCATAACAACTAAGATCACCGATGCCGAGATCGTCGGCGAAAATGTAGATGATATTAGGTTTTTGTTGTTTGTGATTTCTTGTTTCTTTGCTGGTTGCATTTCCGCAGCTACTTATTAGAGCAACACCGGGTAATAAGGATAAAGTATACAAGATTTGTTTCATGATCTTTTCTTATCTAAGGATTTCTTTGTTCTTTTAATATATGCAAAGATACCCCCAAATAAGGAAGAATATAGGCTAATGAAGTCCGAATTATAGGCAAGAAAAGTACATAATAAAGGGAGAAAGGAGATTTGAGAGGGGAGAAGTAGGCTGCGCTATCATGCTGCACAATAGTACTTCTCCCTTCTCAAATCTCCCCTCTTCCTTTATTCCTCATCTTCGCTTTCTTTTCCTTTTCGATAGCTCATCGGGCTAACATGGTATACATCTTTGAAACATTTACTGAAATATCGAGAGGAAGAGAAACCTACTCTGTCAGAGATTTCCGTAATATTCAGTTCCGGATTGCTTCGTAACATGATAGCTCCTTTTTTCAGACGAATGGTCAGAATAAAGTCGTTTGGCGTTTGTCCGGTTACAGCTTTTAGCTTGCTAAACAGGTTGGTACGGGCCATACCCATTTCCCGGGCAAAGGTGTTGACATTGAACTCCGAATCATCCAAATATTTCTCTATAATTTCCATGGCACGGTCCAGCATTTCTTTATCCATTGGATTAGTAGCCAGGATTTGTGCAAAGGCTTGCGGTTGTCTGGTGAATTTTTCCTGTAACTGGATGCGGGAGTTAACTAAATTGTTACAGCGTGACACCAGTATATTGATGTTGAAAGGCTTCGTAATGTAGTCGTCTGCACCGATTCGAAGGCCTTCTACAGTGTGCTCTACCGCAGTTCGTGCTGTAAGCAAAACAACAGGGATGTGACATGTGTTGAACTCTTTTTTTATTTGTTTGCACAACTCAGTACCAGACATACGTGGCATTACTACATCACTCAATACGATGCTCGGCATCTCTTTCTCCACCAATTCCATGGCTTCTACACCATCCGAAGCGGTGATAACTTGGTAGAATGTCCGGAATATGTCGGCTAACATCTCACGGATAGAAGCGTCGTCTTCAACAATAAGCATTTTTGCATCTGAGGGCTGTGAAGGGATGATGTCATTATCGAGGGCAGCTTCGGCCATTATAGCGGAGACACCGGGGTGCAGAGGCTCTTGTTGTTGCACGATTTCTTCTTTCAGAGAAATTTGATCCGGTTCGAAATGTCCGTTGCCCAACTTTAACGTGATGATGAAATTACTGCCTTTTCCGAGTTCACTTTCCACGGAAATTGTTCCGTGGTGCAATTCGATGATGCCTTTTGTTAATGCCAGGCCAATTCCGGTTCCTGCACCTACAGCTAATGAATCGAGTTGTTCGGTTTGATAGAAACGATCGAATATTTTATCTATTTCGGTAGCGTCGATACCCGATCCTGTATCCTGTATTTCAATAATTGCATTTCCTTTTTGCTTTTTCACACTGATCGAGATGGTGTCTTCTGCCTTGGTATGTTTCAAAGCATTGGAGAGCAGGTTATTGATAACTTTTTGTATTTGTTTCTGGTCATACCATACTTCAATATCCTCTGCTTCCTTCTTAAAGTTAAAGTTTATCTTTTTGCTGCTGGCATATTCCAGAAAAAGCAGGTAGTTTTCATAAAGGAATGTTACCAGGTTATGTTTGCTTACCTTAATTTTCATATGCCCCTGTTCCTGTTTCCGGAAATCCAAAAGTTCGCTTATCAATTCCCGCAACTGTAAACTACTTTTGTAAATTCTTAGTATTTTATTGTATACGTTAGGGGTGAAAGTTTGCACTTGTAACAGGGTTTCTATCTGGCCTACGATCAGTGTGAGCGGAGTACGGAACTCATGGGAAATATTGGTAAAGAAGCGCAATTTGGATTGATTGAGTGCTTCCAGATCTTCAATATGCTTTTTTTCGTATTTGAGAGATTCGCGTAGACGGATTCTGGAGTTGTAGGCATGAATAAGATATAGCAATAAACTTCCTACTGATATTATATAGATGAGATAAGCCCACCAGGTTTCATACCAGGGAGGCAGTATCCGTATTTTTAATCTGGTTTCTTTGATTTCATCTCGGTGTGTTTTGACTACGAATGTATAGTTTCCCGGGTTTAGGTTTGTATATGTGATGATATTTTGTCCGCGTTGCACGCTGCTCCATTCGTTAGAGAATCCTTCAAGGCGGTAAAGTATTTTATCTCGGTTGGCCGAAATATAATTGGAGGTGGTATAGCCTATGCTGAAGATATTCTGGTCGGCTTCTAAGGTGATTTCTTGCGTATATGAGAGGGCATATTGTAGAATCCCTGTTTCGTCATCCGGAGTAACCTCTTTTCCGTTAACAATCAGGCGTGATAGAAGAATATTATATGATTTAGGTGTAAAATAGAGTTTTTTCTCGTGAAAAGATATCATTCCCTGTACCCCACCCAAAAACACGTCACCGTCACGGGTTATATAGAGTGCGTTTTCATTGACGGCTGTTAGCGGGAATCCGTTTTCAATACTGTAATTATGAAATGTCTTGTTAGGAACATCAAATTTGGAGAATCCTTGATTGGTAATGAGCAGCAAACTGTTTTGTTCAAAAGAGGATTCGCACACTTCATAAACACAATCACTGGAGAGCCCGTTTTTCTGCATGTCGAAGTTCTCGAAACTGTTGTTTTCCTTATGATACAAATCAAGTCCGCTACCGGAGGTGGAAAACCACAGACGGCCTCGGCTGTCTTGCATAATGCTGTTTACATTGTTGTTGCTGAGACTACCGGATATTTCCGGGTCGTGACGATAGTTGGTTAACAGGTCGGTATCGAAACGGTAGCTGTATACACCTTCGCCCGTCGCGGCAATCCATAACGTGCTGTCTTTATCCATAAAAAGATCTGCTACCATCCTTATGGCTTGTCCCTCTTTGGTATCCTTAAATAGTTACCGGCAGATACCTGTTGCCGGATCGAAAAGGCATACTCCGTTTTGGGTACCTATAATCAGTTGGTCGCGATAGGGGGTTATGTCCCGGATAATGTCCGAAGGTAATGAATTCGGATCGTCTTCTTTCATCCGGTAATGGGTGAAGGTATTGGTGCGCAAATCCAGCTTGTTGAGTCCGCCCAAGTGAGTGCCTATCCACATCTTTTCTGCCTTTTCATCATAATAGATCGCTTTGACGTTGTTGTGTGAGATACTATTTTTTCTTTCTTCATGGCGGAACCATTGAAAAATTCCTTTTTTTCTGTCATAAACGTTCACGCCGCCTCCTTCTGTGCATATCCACAAGTTTCCGTTCTTGTCTTCTATCATACGGCCGATGATGGGGCTGCTCAATCCTTCTTGTTCTGTATCGGTTGCCTTGTATCGGGTATAAATTTCGTATTCCGGATTAAAGTAATTGACACCTCCGAAATAAGTACCCAACCATAAAGTCCCTTGGGCATCTTTTACAATACACCAGATAGAGGAGTGTGTAAGGCTTTCCGTATCATTGTTTGCTACATAATTGTCGAAGCGCCCGATACTTTTCTGATAACGGTTCAGCCCTTTGAAGGTACCTATCCATATGTTACCGTTATTATCTTCACAGCAATCTCTTACAAAATCGGATGCAACACTGTTGGGATTTTGCGGGTCGTGGCGCATGTTGTGTATAACACCGTCTTTGTCCACATGGTATAATCCGTATTCCCAGCTCCCTATCCATAATTCGCCTGAGGAATCCTGATAGATACTCGTTGTATTCCCTTTTTCAATGGGATGAGTGAGTACTTTTTCTTTGTCTAATTTGTAGACCCCACTGTTATCGGTTCCCATCCACAGACTACCTTCATCGTCGAGGTGAAGGCAGGAAATAGAGATGTCTTTGCCCGCCAGATGATAGGAAAGGTCGAAATTCCGTGTCTCTTTGTTGTATACGTATACTTCGTCTTTTTTTCCGATAAAGAGACGTTTATTGAAGTAAATACTGGTGACGTTCCCTTGCAGAAGTGTTGTAAATTTCTGCGTGATTAGATCGAATTCGGCAACACCTTCCGTACACAACAGAAAGACCTTTCCTTGCTGATCGCCCGTAATACGAAGTACTGTATTGCAGAACAGACTGTTCGGATTGTTTTTCTGTAGCTTGAAAGTTTTAATATCGCTACCGTTGTAACGATTTAATCCTTCACGCGTACCGATCCAAAGTACCCCTTGCTCGTCCACGTAAAGACTGTTCACAGAGAATTGTGATAAACCGTCATCGGTGGTCAAATGGTTGAAAGTGATGTTTTGTTTTTGAGCAAGAACCGTGGCTATGTTCAGTATAATTAAAAATAAAAGAATTAATTTTTTCACTTTTTATCGGGTTTAAGGTGAAACTAATCACAAATATATTACTTTTGTTTGACTTATAGAAATACAAGAAGCCATGAAAGTAAAAAAAATTAGTGTAGCTAATGTGGAAGTCAGTTCACTTCCCAAATTGCTGGATGAAGAAAAGATCGGTTTCCAGCCTGTCAGCAAAGTGAATTGGAACGAATATCCTTATTGCCCGAAAGTCGAATTCCGGGTTGCTCATACGGAGGATGCCATTTTACTGCATTTCAAGGTAACGGAAGCCAGTGTGCGTGCCCGTTATGGCGAAGATAATGGATCGGTGTGGACGGATTCCTGCGTGGAGTTCTTCTCTATTCCGGCCGGCGACGGAATCTACTATAACATTGAATGTAATTGTATCGGTACTGTTCTTGTGGGAGTGGGACCTCAACGGAACAATCGCGAACATGCTCCTGCGGATGTTACAGCGCAGATACAGCGTTGGTCAAGTCTCGGACGTACCCCCTTTGAAGAGCGTGTAGAGGAGGTGACCTGGGAGGTCGCTTTGGTTGTTCCTTATACTGTGTTCTTTAAACATCAGATAACTTCGTTGGATGGAAAGGAGATCAAAGCTAATTTCTATAAATGCGGCGATGAACTTCAAACTCCGCATTTTCTTTCTTGGAATCCGATAGAGATAGAACAACCGGATTTTCACCGTCCGGACTTCTTCGGTACGTTGGAAATGGAATAAACTTTTGCACAGGATTTCTTCCTTTCTTTTTTTACACTCTAAAAACATCCCCATGTTGTCATACAGAACATGGGGATGTTGTGCATGAATACATCCCCATGTTTTATATAAGAACATCCGGATGTTGTTGTAGTAAGAGTTTAATGTTCGTTTTAAATGAAAGCTACTGCTTATCTGTATAAAGATCTATTGTTGTTGATAAGAATAGTATAACTTTTAAGGTCGTGTTAAAGGTTTGTTTTTAAGTTCTCTTCTCAAAATAATGCCGGGCAAAGTTTAAATAAGTTTTAAGAATCGGAATTATAATTCTCAAAACGGTTTTAAAAGACCTTCGTATCAAGTCTCTTTTTATAAATGTTTTATGTAAATTACCAAATAGAGTGGGCATGTCAAATACTTGAGATGAAGAGTATAAAGAAAATGGTCCCACTCTTTTGGTAATCCTTTTTGATCAGAAAAGGCGAATAACTGTGATTATGCCTCTTTCCTTCAGTTCCATGAGGATTCTTTCCTCTTTTCTGCTACGGGCCTTTGATCTATGTGCCAAATTGTAAACCCGCCATGGGGTAGAATTGTACTCAAACGCAATTCTAATGTACTCATTTCTGTTTTCTGAAAATAAAAAATTACCAAACCATTTTGTCATAAACCACTTGTTTTGTTTTTCTGTATTGATAATGTATTTTGGGCTGTGCTCTTCTGTTACTTTGTAGGTAACGGAATAATGATAAAATACACCTCTGAAAGCGTTTAGAGAGACTACTGTTTCAATTGATTTATTGTTTGATGTAGAGTAAATGTCATAGCGATGTGATCCATATTTATCGGAATGAATATGGAGAGAACTCTTTTTTGCTTTTGCAGAAAAACTCCACTTAATTTTTTGGGAGAATATTGTTAAATAATTGATATTTGAATAGTGTTTCCTCGCATTGATAAAAAAATGTGATGTTTATTTTGCTTTTACGAAAAATATATTGATCTTTGTGACAAAAATAAACTCTGTTACCTACAAAGTAATGTGTCATAATTAATTCACCAAACGATGCTGTGCTATTGATGAAATGACTTTCCTGTTGGCATCATCTATTTTCGTTGCATTGAAGGGTTTTAGATAGGTTTCCGTGACTGTTATGGATGAGTGTCCCATTGCTTCCGAGATGATTCCCGGATGGATTTCATTGTAATAGGCCAAGGTAGCCCATGTATGGCGGGCCGTATAAGAGCTTAAATGAGTTTTCAAATGCAGTATTCCTTTGAGTTGATTGAGCTGCTGATTGAAAGTACGTAAGGCCCATTGGTATTCACGGTAGGACTCTATACTGCCCTCTTTACCCGTCAGAAATGGAAATAGGTAGGGAGAGTGAGGATCGGTATCCATGTATTCATTTAAAATAGCCCATGCTTCCCGGGGGATGTCAATGGTTAGCTGCCTGCCGGTTTTGCGACGCCGGTAAGAGATTGTATTTCCGTTTAGGTCTTTCTTATGCAAGTTTACCAGGTCTGCGAAAGGTAAACCACGAAGTAGGAACATGAGGATAAACAGACCGTGCGTGCGAGAGTGTGTCTCCGATATATCCCGGTTTTTCCAACTCTGAAATATTTGCGCCATTTCCTTGGCGTTCAGTGCCTTTTTCCGATCTGCACGTGTACCTGTATATACTTGTTTGAATAATCGCGGGATATAGGGTGCCAAGTGCCTGTCGACAGCCCGATTATAAGTTGCCCGGATTGTGCGCAAGTAAGTGGAGACGGTATTCCAACTGAGCTGCTTCTGTCTTAAGTAGAACTCGAATCCTTTCAGTAACTCTGGAGTTATTTTCTTAAATGGTATCCTGTCGGTACGATAAAATGCAATAAGATTGCTCAGGCTATTTTTGTATATATGCGCTGTTCCATAGCTATTGCTTTGTTCAAACTTACAAATAGTTGCACGCATGAAGTTCACGAAATCATCTTGTCTCATATTTTCTAATTTTAGTTTATGAATAATGGATAAAAATCTTTTGTTCTTCCATTTTTATGGATAATGGTATATATCATTACAATTTATGGGGATGGAAGATGATAAAGAACAAATTTAGAGGAAAGTTATCTTAATTTTTCAGACTACTTAGCTTATAGAGGAGACTATTAACTTTCATTTTTGAAATTGGGGAAGATGCACTTCTTTGGCGAAGGATTATTGTCGTGTGTGTAGGATAGATTGTGGGTACGTTGGGGTATCGGTTATTTTCAAGGTTGCCGGTCTCTCTTATTTTGGAAATAAAAAAACTCCATTATTCTAAAAAAGAACAATGGAGTTTTTTATACTAAATGTAGATTTTAATCTGTAGTTATTTTACAATTCCTCGTTCGGATCCTTTCACGAAGTTAACTATATTCTCGATCTCTTCGCTCATAGGAACCTGGTCTACGATTTTCTGTACAGCATCTGTAATACTGAAGTTACCTTGATAGATCAAACGGTAGGCATTGGCAATATGACGTAAGATGCGTTCTGATGTATTGTGATGCTGGGTAAGTACTACGGCATTCACTCCGTGATAGGTGGTGGGATTGCCGGACATAATCACATATGGGGGGACATCCTTGGAAATACGACATCCGCTCTGAACTAATGACCAGCTACCCACGCGACAATACTGATGCAAGATTACATTACCGCTCAGGATGACACAATCATCGAGTTTGCATTCACCGGCAATGGTTGTCTCGATACCGGCTACGCAGTGATTGCCAATCTGAACATCGTGGCAGATATGTACTTTGTCCATCAGGAAGTTTTCATTACCGATGCGGGTTGCATTACCGGAAAATGTGGCACGACTGATCACTACATTCTCACGGATATGATTATTGTCACCGATAATCAGGCTACTGTCTTCACCTGTATAATGAAAATCCTGAGGCTCGGAACCTAACACTGCATGGTGGTGTATCTTATTGCCTTTTCCCATACGGGTACCATTCAGAACACTGGCATAAGCCATGATTATACAGTCGTCCCCGATTTCGACATCTTTTTCGATATAGGCAAACGGTTGGATAGTGACATTCTTTCCAATTTTTGCTCCGGGATCTACATAAGCTAACGGACTAATCATGATATTTACGATTTACAATTAATACCTTTTAATTTTCTCTTCCGCCACCTAATGCTTGGTAGAGACTGACTACGGCTTGCATGCTGTCGAAATGGTCGGATACTTGTGACAGACGCGCACTCAGCAGTGACTGTTCGGCCGAGAGAACTTCCAAATAGGTTGACGTGCCTAAATTAAACAATTCTTTTGTATATTCGGCGCCTTTTTCGGCAGATTCTACTTGAAGTTGACGTGCAGAGGTCTTTTCGGCGGTAGTCTGGTATAAAGAGAGCGCGTTGCTTACTTCACTGCCGGCATTTAATACGGTCTGTTGGAAAGCGAGTTTAGCTTCTTCCTGCTGTGCCTTGGCTATCTTTAAACGGGCGATGTTGCTGCCGCGATAAAAGAGAGGCTGGGTCAGTGAACCGACAACAGAGGCAAGGAGTTTACCTGGGTTAACGATAACACTACCGGCACTGTTTGTCCAGCCGGCTGAACCGCTAATCGTGATTTGCGGATAGAAAGCAGCGCGGGCGGCATTGGTATTATAATAAGTACTTGCCAGATTCATTTCGGCGGCTTTCACGTCCGGACGATTGGATAATAGCTGCAAAGGTACGCCAACAGAGAATTGTGTGGGTAATTGCTGCTCTTCCAATGTGCTGCGTTTGATAGCTTGCGGTGCTTGTCTTAAAAGCATGCAGAGGGCGTTTTCGGCCTCGCGGATACTTTGACGGATAGCCGGTAGAGAGGCGATAACCTGCGCATAGGCGGCTTCGCTTTGCGCAACGGCGGCAGCATTCGTCATACCTGCATCTTTCATGGCACGCATCGTTTCTACGTTGCGTTTCATTACATCGGCTGTTTGTTCGGAGATTTCCAACTGTTTGTCCAACATCAACAAGGTGTAGTATGTATTGGCAATGCCGGAGATAATCTGAGTTTGTACGGCTTGGCGGTATGCTTTCGTTTGTAGAAGAGCTACCTGAGAACCTCTCTTTGCATTTAACAAATTACCGAAGAGGTCGAGTTCCCAACTGGCGGTTACCGGTAAGGAATACGTTTTGGTTGCGGCACTTTTATCGAAACTGCTGATAGTACCCTGAGGGGATAATGCCAGCATTGGAGCATAGGCAAGACGGGAAGTCATCAAAGCTGCTTGTGCTTCTTTTACTTTCAGTATGGCGGTCTGCAGATCGGTATTATTCGCCAATCCCTGCTCAATGAGTGTTTGTAGCTGAGAATCGGTGAAAACCTCTCTCCAAGGCAGATTCCCGAAGTTGGTCGTATCGGATACCAACGTATCACCTCCTGCTACCGTATCACGGTATAAACCGGAGATCTCAATATCCTCGGGTCTGTCGTATGATTTATAGATGTGGCAACTGCTTAAAAAGGCAGTTGCACACAACATACATATGATTTGTTTTTTCATGCTTAATTTTTTTCTAACTTTATTTAGCATATTGTTCTATTTCTGTTTCCGCATCAGAGTTGTCGATATCTTCCCATTCCATCGGCTTAACTTTTTCTTGCAGGTATTGGAAGATTACGAACAAGGCCGGTACGACAAAGATCTGACAGATCATACCAATGAACATACCGCCTACGGCAGCTGTACCCAATGCGCGGTTACCGTTGGCACCTACTCCCATGGCCAGCATCAATGGAATCAATCCGACAACCATGGCCAATGAAGTCATCAGGATAGGACGCAAACGAGCACCTGCTCCTAATACGGCTGCCCAAGTGATACTCATACCCATCTTACGACGGTCGAGGGCAAACTCTACGATCAGAATGGCATTCTTTGCTAAAAGTCCCATCAACATGATCAAGGCGATTTGCATGTAGATATTATTGGTAGCTGCTCCGAGTATCGGGATGATATTGTTTGCCAATCCCATCAAATGGGCAAAAATGAAGCTACCTGCCAAACCGAACGGAATAGAAAGCAATACGGCCAAAGGTAAAATATAACTTTCATACTGCGCACTCAACAAGAGATATACGAAAACAAAACAGAGTACGAAAATCATGGCTGTACTGCTTCCACTGGAACTTTGTTCTTCACGGGTCATACCGGAGAACTCATAACCGTAACCGGTAGGCAACGATTCTTGAGCTACTTCTTGCATTGCTTGGATAGCTTGCCCGGAACTGTAGCCGTCAGCGGGGGAACCGTTGATAGTCATAGCAGTAAACATATTGAATCGCTTGATATTATCCGGTCCGTAGATACGTTTAACGCTCATGAACTGGGTGATGGGTGCCATTTCATTTCCGTTGCGCACCTTGATGGATTTCAAGGATTCAAGGTTGGCACGGCTATCGGGATCTGCCTGGATCATTACACGGTACAACTTACCGAATCGGTTGAAGTTGGAAGAGTATAGACCGCCATAATATCCTTGCAGGGTTGTCAGGATATCGTTTGGTGAAAGACCGGCCTTTTTACAGGCGGCGGCATCAATATCGATCATGTATTGCGGGAAATTCGGATTAAAGGATGTCTGTGCAGACTGAATTTCCGGACGCGCTTGTAACTTGGTAATGAAGTCTTGTGCTACTTTGTAGAACTTATCCAGGCTACCACCGGTTTTATCCTGCAAGTTCAACTCGAAACCGTTGGATACACTATATCCCGGGATCATAGGAGGTGCAAACAGCAATACGCGTGCATCTTTGATGACTTCACGGGCTTTCAGATAAAGCATTCCGGATACGAAATCGGAACGTTGCTTGATGCTTCGTTCTTCCCAAGGTTTCAATTTACAGATAAATGAACCGTAACTTGGTCCTTGTCCGGCGAGGAAGCTGTAACCGACAATCATCGTCCGGCTTTCGATTGCTTGGTCAGCACCCAACAAGCTGTCGATGCGCTGCATAACTTCGGTGGTGCGCTCCATAGAACTTCCCGGCGGCATGTCGACAACTGCCATAATAGTACCGGTATCTTCATTTGGAACCAAACCGGTTGGAGTAATATTCATCAGGAACATCAACAGGGCGATGCCGGCTATTACACTACCGATGGTCAACCAAGGCTTGTGGATGAAACGAAGTGTACCTTTTTTATATCGTTTCAATATATTGTCATAATAGACATTGAATGCTGTATGGAAACGGCTGACGAAAGTTGATTTTTTCTTTTCATCTTCTTTATGCGGTTTCAGCAGGATGGCACAAAGCGCCGGGGTCAGTGTCAATGCATTGACTGCCGATAAACCGATAGCGATAGCCATTGTTAAACCGAACTGGCGATAGAATGTACCGGAAGTACCTGTCATGAAGCTTACAGGGATAAATACGGACATCATTACGAGCGTGATGGATACGATAGCGCCACCTAATTCATTCATGGCGTCGATAGAAGCCAATCGGGAAGATTTGTATCCTTGGTCCAGTTTTGCATGGACCCCTTCGACGACTACGATGGCATCATCGACCACGATGGCAATGGCGAGTACCATAGCGCAAAGCGTCAGCAGATTAATGCTGAATCCGATCAAATAAAGTACAAAGAATGTACCGATCAAAGCTACTGGAATAGCGATGGCCGGAATTAATGTGGAACGGAAATCTTGCAGGAAGACGTATACCACAATAAATACCAGTACGAATGCTTCGAGCAGAGTCTTGATTACTTCATGGATAGAAGCAAAAAGGAAGTCGTTGGCATTCTGGGAAATATTTACTTTTACACCCGGAGGGAATGTCTCTTCAGATTTTTGCAGCAATGCTTCGATGTCTTTGATAATCTGTGTTGCATTCGAACCGGCTGTTTGGAAGATAATACAGGTAACACCCGGGTGTCCGTTAACGTTGTTGGTATACCCATAAGTTAAACGTCCTAACTCCACTTCTGCAATGTCTTTCAGGCGAAGCACTTGTCCGTCTGAAGTAGCACGAATGACGATATTTTCAAATTCTTCCTGACTTTGCAGGCGTCCTTTGTACCTTAGTGTGTATTGAAAAGTCTGGTTGCCTTGTTCACCGAACGAGCCCGGAGCGGCTTCTATATTCTGTTCGGCCAAAGCAGTGGAGACATCGGTAGGCATCAGGTGGTATTGGGCCATTTTATCCGGCTTCAACCAGATACGCATAGAGTAGTCGGCACCGAGCACCATGGCATCACCCACACCGGGTACACGCTGAACCTCAGGGATTACATTAATTTTGGCATAATTCTCAAGGAATTCGTTATCGTATTTATCGTCTGAACTATACAACGAGAATACCAGCAACATACTGGTCTGGCGTTTGGAGGTGATTACACCTACTTGGGTAACTTCGGCCGGCAGGAAGCCCTGTGCTTTGGCTACACGGTTCTGTACGTTGACGGCGGCCATATCCGGATCTGTTCCCTGTTTGAAATAAACGTCGATACGGGCTTCACCTGTATTTGTTGCAGTAGATGTCATGTACATCATATTCTCCACACCGTTGATCTGCTCCTCGAGTGGGGCAATCACACTGTTCAATACCGTCTGGGCATTAGCTCCCTGGTAAGTGGTGGAGACGCTTACCGTAGGCGGTGCGATGTCCGGATACTGGGAAATAGGGAGCGAGAACAGTCCCAATATACCCAGAATGACTATTACGATGGAGATTACCGTAGATAGTACCGGGCGATTAATAAATCTATCTAATTTCATAGTTTTGTTATCTCTATAAGCTGAATTTACATTTTTCCTTCTTTACGATCTTGCATAGCTTGCTGGAAGTTTGCTTCCGACTGGGCAGGAGTAGTCGGTTTAATAGTTTGTCCGTCTTTCAGAGTACCTACATTTTCAATAACGATCAGATCGCCTTGTTTCAGTCCGGAGGTAACTACATACTCTTGTCCGTTATCGATGTTAAGTATGGTGATTTCATTCATCTTAACCGTATTGTCCGGTTGTTGCAGGAATACAAATTTCTTATCTTGTATTTCTGTCGTTGCCTTTTGCGGAACAACAAGAGCGTTTTCCATGTGGTAAGGGATGATGAGATTACCCATACCGCCACTTCTCAACAGGTGGTTACTGTTTGGGAAAGTAGCACGAATGCTGACCGCACCTGTGTTTGCATTGATTACACCGCTGATGGTCTCTATTTTTCCTTTTTGATCGTAGGTACTTCCGTCTGAAAGTTGGAGTTGTACTTCGGGATAGGTCTCTACGGCAGCGCTTTGCGAACCGTCTTTACGTACCAATTCCAAGAGTTCTTTCTCTGTCAGAGAAGCATAAACGTACATTTCGGTAATATCTGAAACAATAGTCAGTGGGGTAGCGATCGAGGGGCTTACCAAACTTCCCAAACGATAAGGGATATCATTGACAATACCGTCGGAAGGACTTTTTACGTTGGTAAATCCGAGGTTCTGCTCTGCACTGATAAGCTGTGCTTTTGCCGAGGCCAGTTGTGCTTTGGCTGATGCAAGCGAGTTTTCGGCCATAGCCAGATCATAGTCGCTGATAATATTTTTCTTGTTCAAGGCACGTTTATTGTCAACAGTGATCTGTTGCGTACTTACAGCAGCTTCGGCAGTTGCTACGGCTGCTTTGGCCGAACGTGCGGCAGCTTCGTATTGCGTAGGATCAATGATGAACAATACCTGTCCTTTGCGTACCATGGAACCTTCGTCTACACAAACTTTGGTGATGAAACCTGATACTTGGGGACGAATTTCTACGTCCTGTTTTCCTTTAATAGTAGCCGGATAAGAACTGGTCAGATTGACTGTTGCGGGTTGCAGGGTTTGCACTGCACATTCCGGAGCTCCTCCCATGTCAAAACCCTTTTTGCCACAACTCGACAAGAGGGTCAAACAAAATGCGAATAATACAATTCTACTTTTCATACTTCTATATTCAGTGTTTATTGATAAATTTCTACAAATTTGTGTGCTCATAGTAATGTATAAGGATGGAAGAAGAAAACCGAAATACGCTTTTTCAGTTTTCGCTGCAAAAGTACTTTAATTTCTTGTAAGAATGTTCTATAATACCCGCTTTTTTAACTATGTTTTTCTCTTATTAATAGAGACTTCGTTCCAAATGTCGCATCTGTTGGTAAATAATGACAGCTGAGTGATGCTTGGAACGGTATTGCCCGATTTTTCATTAAATTAGTGTAAAGTATAGTATTTATTCTCTGAGAACCTTTATGTTTGCATCATGTTACGTAAAAGATCTTATAATATAAAGTTGCTTATTCGCAAGGTGTTGACGGTAGTCGCAGGAGTGGCTGCTTTTTATTCATGTGCCAGTATAGGCCGTCCGGACGGTGGCCCGAGGGATGAGACACCTCCCCGTTTTATGAAGAGTTCACCTGTTGCCGGGGCACTTAACAGCACCCGGAAGAAAATTTCACTTGAATTTGATGAATATATAAAATTGGAAAAAGCGAATGAAAAGGTTGTGATTTCTCCGCCTCAGGCACAGCAGCCTGAAATTAAACCTTCGGGAAAGAAGATAAACATAAACCTGCTCGATTCACTGAAACCCAATACCACTTATACGATTGATTTTTCGGATGCCATCGTTGATAACAATGAAGGAAATCCGTTGGGTAATTTTGCGTTTACTTTCTCTACCGGAGATGTGATCGATACGTTAGAAGTATCCGGTACGTTACTCGAAGCTTCCAATCTGGAGCCGGTAAAGGGAATGCTGGTGGGCTTACATTCCAATTTATCCGATACGGCATTTACTAAATTGCCGTTTGACCGGGTAGCCCGTACGGACAGTCGCGGGCATTTTGTAATCCGGGGGATTGCTCCGGGAGAATACCGTATCTTTGGTCTGATGGATGCCGATCAGAATTTTTCTTTCAGCCAGAAGAGCGAAGCGCTGGCTTTTAATGACTCTTTGGTTATTCCCCGTTGGGAGGAACGTATGCGACAGGATACGACTTGGGTGGACTCTTTGACTATTGATACGATTGTTGAAAGAAAATATACTTATTATCTGCCGGATAATATTGTATTGCGTTCTTTTACGGAAAATCTGTTTTCGCAATATCTTATTAAAAGCGAACGTCTGACTCCGGAGAAATTTACGCTTTATTTTGCGGCCAAAGCCGATACTTTGCCGGTGTTGAAGGGGTTGAACTTTGAAGAGGAGGATGCTTTTGTTATTGAGAAGAGCCTGAAGAATGATACTATTCATTATTGGGTAAAAGATTCGTTGATTTATAAGCAAGATACGTTGTCATTCAGTCTTAGCTATTTGTATACGGATACATTGAATCAGTTGGTTCCGCGGACGGATACATTGAAGCTTGTAGCCAAGAATGTGAAAAAGAATACGGATGAGCCCAAGAAAAAGAAGAGAAAGAAAGATGAAGAGGATGAGCCGGAACCGACCAAATTCCTGCCTGTATCATCGCGTGCCTCTTCTTCTATGGATGTGTACGATTATATCTCATTGACTTTTGAGGAGCCGATAGCCTGGTTTGATACTGCGGCTATCCACCTGAAACAGAAAGTGGATACGTTATGGGAGGAGGTTTCTTTTGATTTTACACAAGATTCGTTGAACTTACGTAAGTATAATTTGTATTATGATTGGGAGCCGGCGACGGAATACGAGTTCTCGGTAGATTCGACTGCTTTTCATGGTATTTACGGGTTGTTTACCGATAAGATAAAGCAGAACATAAAAGTACGTTCTCTGGAGGAATACGGGGCCATTTATTTTAATGTTACAGGGTGTGATTCCATTGCTTTTGTGGAATTGCTCGATGGTCAGGATAAGGTAGTGCGTAAAGTACCTGTCGTTGATGGGAAAGCAGATTTCTATTTCTTGAATCCGGGTAAGTACTGCGCTCGTTTGGTGAATGATACGAATGGAAATGGAGTCTGGGATACCGGTGAATACGAAACGAAGCGGCAGCCGGAAATGGTGTACTATTATCCGCAGATATTGGAACCGAGAGCCAATTGGGAGGTCGAACAGACTTGGGATGTGAAGGCAACGCCATTGGATAAACAAAAACCGGATGAACTTAAAAAACAAAAACCAGATGAAGACAAGAAGAAAAGAGGCCAGAATAATAATCAAAGCGGTCGCCAGCGTTAAGAGTCGTATAAACCTGCTATGGTTGACATTGATTGTTAGTGTTTGCTTCTCAATGCCGGTCAAGGCTCAGTGTGAAGCTACGAACAAAGCTTTCAAGTCCGGTGAGCATGTAATGTACGATTTGTATTTCAACTGGAAATTTGTATGGATAAAGGCAGGTTTGGCAAGCCTTACCACGAATGCGACGACTTATCACTCCAAACCGGCCTACCGTTTTAATCTCTTGTCGGTGAGCAGTAAGAAAATTGATTTTTTCTTTAAAATGCGGGACACTTTGACTTGTATTGTCAGTGAGAAACTCGAACCCCGTTATTTCCGCAAAGGAGCTGAAGAGGGAAAACGTTACACGGTAGACGAGGCATGGTTTTCCTATAAAGACGGACTGTGCTTTGTCAATCAAAAGCGTACTTACCGGGATGGTGAGATTATAGAGACCGAATATAGTGACAGTCGCTGTGTTTTTGATATGCTCAGTATTTTGGCACAAGCCCGCTCTTACGATCCGAACGACTATACGATCGGGCAGAAAATAAACTTTCCTATGGCTACCGGTCGCAGGGTAGAAGAACAGACCTTGATTTATCGCGGGATGAAAAATATCAAAGCAGAGAATGATACGACTTACCGATGCCTTGTTTTCTCATTTGTGGAATATACCGACAAAGATAAAGAAAAGGAGGTGATTACATTCTATATTACAGATGATAAAAACCACCTCCCGGTTCGTTTGGATATGTTTTTGAATATCGGGTCGGCCAAAGCTTTTCTCAGAAGTGTTACCGGGAATCGTTATCCGCTTACTTCGATTGTCACAAAGTAAAAGGTACTTGTTGATCTTTGCGGAATACGCTTGATTCGAATGTGGCGATTAATTCATTTTTTTGGTTAGTGATATCTATCTGATAATATCCGGTGCTCCGGCCGATATATCGCTCCCGGGCTTCGGCATACAATGTATCACCAATACCACTGGCACGGAGAAACGTAATATTGGACGATAGGGAAAAAGCAAGTTGCCCATGCGAATTGGCAGCGGCTGCTAAGGCAAGGTCGGCCAAGGTAAAGATAGCTCCTCCTTGTGTGCGGTTTCCTGCATTGAGATGTTCCTTTTTTATTTCCAGTCGGGCTTTACTATATCCTTCGCGTACTTCCATGAGTACGATGCCTGCCCTTTCGGCAAAAAGATCGTTTTTAAAAAAATCCTGTGGTGTCATGATTAATAATTGGTTAATTGGTCAATATGCCAATGTGCCAATTGGCTGCGCTGCTATACCTGGACGTGCAGTTGGACATTGACATATTGGTTCATTGGCATATTGGCATATTGGCTCATTGGCATATTGGCATATTGGCTCATTGGCATATTATTTTCTGCAAATGTACCAAATTTGTCTCTTAATTGGATTATTTAGTACAGTCAAATCTGTTGGATTGCGCTATTTTTGCCATCATGAAATTAATTACATCACAAATAATCCAGGTATTATGAAAACGATTTTGAGTGTATTGGGATTTTCCCTGCTGATTCTGACAAGTTGCAACAACACTAAAACGGTTGAAAAAGACTTTATTCAGGATAACATTGATAATGCTGCTGCGCAGAATACGATCCAGACTGATATTATAGAGAAGTCGGGTAGAGTATTGAATCCACGCACGATTGATAAAGATGGTAATATTGTTTATATTCCCATTGATGATTGGTGTTCTGGCTTTTATCCGGGTAGTATATGGCTCACTTATGAGCTTACCGGAGATAAGAAGTGGTTGCCACTGGCAGTGAAATATACAGAAGCACTCGATTCGGTAAAACATTTGAAATGGCATCATGATGTAGGTTTTATGATTGGTTGCAGCTATCTGAACGGGTATCGCCTGGCTGATAAGAAAGAATACAAAGATGTGATTGTGGAAACTGCCAGATCATTGTCTACTCGTTTTCGTCCGAATGCAGGAGTTATTCAGTCGTGGGATGCCGACAGAGGATGGCAGAGTACACGCGGCTGGAAATGTCCGGTTATCATTGATAATATGATGAATCTTGAATTGTTGTTTGAAGCGACAACGCTTTCGGGAGATTCTACTTTTTATAATATTGCAGTGAAACATGCCGATACAACGATGGCGCATCATTTCCGTCAGGATAATAGTTGTTATCATGTGGTGGATTATGATCCGGAAACAGGTGAAGTGCGTAAGAAACAGACAGCGCAGGGATATGCGGATGAGTCGGCATGGGCTCGCGGACAGGCATGGGCACTGTATGGGTACACGGTTTGTTACCGCTATACCCATGATAAGAAATATCTTGATCAAGCACAGAAAGTCTACAATTTTATCTTTACCAATAAAAATCTGCCGGAAGACCTCGTACCCTATTGGGATTTTGATGCTCCCAATATTCCGAATGAACCGCGTGATGCCTCGGCTGCTGCCTGTACAGCTTCCGCACTATATGAAATGGAAAACTATCTTCCGGGAAATGATTATAAGGTTACGGCTGATAAAATCATGGAGAGTCTTGGCTCGCCGGCTTACCGTGCAGCAGTAGGAACAAACGGTAATTTTATACTGATGCACTCCGTAGGCAGCATCCCTCACGACTCCGAAATCGATGTTCCGTTGAACTATGCCGATTATTACTTCTTGGAGGGATTGATGCGTAAGAGAGATATGGAGAAAAAGTAATTAAGTAGTCAAGTAGTTAAGTAGTCAAGTAGTGAGTAGGTGATAGTCCGGCTATCAAAAAAGAGTGCATGTTTCAGAATGAATCTATTCTACTTGACTACTTACTACTGACTACTTGACTACTTGCTACTTGACTACTTAACTACTTGCTTACTACTAATCAATAGTCATTTGTCATGAACAATCAGATAAATTTATTATTCGGCGGTTTGAGTTTGTTTGCTATGCAGGGGTGTAAAGCTCCACAGGCTGAACAAATCGAACATCCCAATATCATTTATGTTTTTCCTGATCAGTATCGCAATCAGGCGATGGAATTTTGGGGACAGGAGGGATTCCGGGAAAAGGTGAATTTTAAAGCCGATCCCGTGCATACACCTAATTTGAATGCTTTTGCCCGCGAATCAGTGGTACTGACTTCAACACAGAGTAATTGTCCGTTGAGTAGTCCTCATCGTGGCAGTTTGTTGACAGGAATGTATCCTAACAAGAGTGGTATACCTTTGAATTGTAATTCGAATCGCCCCATCAGTTCCTTGCGTGAAGATGCAGAGTGTATCGGTGACGTGTTTCAAAGTGCAGGCTACGATTGTGCTTATTTTGGAAAATTGCATGCTGATTTTCCGACACCGAATGATCCGGAAAATCCGGGACAGTATGTAGAAGAAAAGCGGCCGGTATGGGATGCTTATACTCCGAAGGAACGTCGACACGGATTTAATTATTGGTATTCTTACGGCACATTTGATGAACATAAGAATCCTCATTATTGGGATACGGACGGGAAACGTCATGACCCTAAGGAATGGTCGCCCTTACACGAAGCCGGGATGGTTGTTTCGTACTTGAAAAACGAGGGCAATGTGCGCGATATGAAAAAGCCGTTCTTTATTATGGTAGGAATGAATCCTCCGCATAGTCCGTATCGTTCATTGGACGACTGTATGGAGGAAGATTTCAATTTGTATAAAGACCGTCCGCTCGATAGTCTTTTGATTCGGCCCAATGCAGATGCGAAAATGGAAAAGGCGGAATCGGCTCGTTACTATTTTGCATCGGTGACTGGCGTCGATCGTGCTTTTGGTCAGATATTGGCAACATTGAAGGAGATGGGACTGGATAAGAATACAATTGTCGTTTTCTCTTCGGATCATGGAGAAACTATGTGTAGCCAGCGTACGGATGACCCGAAAAACTCTCCTTATTCAGAGTCGATGAATGTTCCGTTTATAGTGCGGTATCCGGATAAAATCCGCCCGCGAGTGGATAATCTGATGCTTTCTTCACCGGATATTATGCCTACCCTGTTGGGATTGTGCGGTCTTGGAGATTCTATTCCTGCTGAAGTACAGGGACGCAATTTTGCTCCGCTTTTCTTCGATGAAAAAGCTGATATCGTACGTCCGACAGGTGCCTTATACATTCAGAATCTGGATGGAGAGAAAGATGAAAACGGGTTAGTGACATCTTATTTTCCTTCATCAAGGGGAATCAAGACGCATCGTTATACAATGGCGCTTTATATCGATCGCAATACGAAGCAATTGAAAAAGAGTCTGTTGTTTGATGATGAAAAAGACCCTTATCAGATGAATAACCTTTCATTGGAGGAGAATAAAGAGGTGGTGAAACAACTTTGTTCGGAAATGGGGGGAATGCTGAAAGAGATAGATGATCCCTGGTATAGGGAACGTATATTGTCAAATATGATTTCTTATGAATAAATTGGGGTATTAGTGAATATAGGTAAAGAAAAAATGCCGGATCGACTTGTTTTGATCCGGCATTTTATTGTTATAGACAGGGTTTCCTCTTTATTTGTTTAGCTTCCATTCAAAGCCGTCTTTGGTATCTTTGATCTCGAATCCCAGTGCGGTCAGTTCGTTACGGATGAAGTCGGAAGTCGCCCAGTCTTTGTTTGCTTTCGCTTTCACACGTTGTTCAAGCAACATATCGACTACTTTTCCATAAGCCGCTTCACGGCCATCTGAAGAGCCTTTCTCTTCTTTCAAACCGAGAATTTCAAAACTGAACAGATGGAATGTCTCTTTTAAATCTTTCAAGTCTTCAGCGGAGATTGTATCGTTTCCGGCAATGATATTGTTAATCATTTTGGCGCCTTCGAACAGATTGGCTATAACGATGGGCGTATTCATGTCATCGTTCATGGCTTCATAGCACTTCGTACGGATTTCTTTTACGCTGACTGTAGAAGTGGCTGCCGGGGTGATTTTCTCCAAGTTATCTACGGCTTCCATCAGACGTTGCAGCCCTTTTTCAGATGCTTGCAGAGCTTCATTGCTGAAATCTACCGTGCTGCGATAATGTGCCTGCAGAATGAAAAAGCGAATAGTCATCGGGGTATATGCCTGCGTCAGTAACTTGTGGGTTCCGCTAAAGAATTCATCCAATGTGATGAAGTTGCCGAGCGATTTGCCCATCTTGGTACCGTTAATCGTAATCATGTTATTGTGCATCCAGTAATGTACCATGTCATCGCCTTGAGAGGCTACCGATTGAGCGATTTCGCATTCGTGATGCGGGAATATCAGGTCCATACCTCCTCCGTGAATATCGAAGTGTTCTCCTAAATATTTCCGTCCCATCGCTGTACATTCGGCGTGCCATCCGGGGAAACCATCCCCCCACGGTGAGGGCCAACGCATGATATGTTCCGGCTGTGCTTTCTTCCATAGGGCAAAGTCGGCAGGATTACGTTTCTCGTTTTGGCCGTCCAAGTCACGGGTGGTATTCAGCACGTCGTCCAGATTGCGGCCGGAGAGTTTGCCATAATGATAGTCCTTATTGTATTTGGCTACGTCGAAATAGACGGAACCTTCGCTTTCATAAGCATAACCGGCTTCCAGAATTTTACTTACCAGTTCGATTTGTTCGATGATGTGTCCGGATGCATGCGGCTCGATACTTGGTGGAAGTACATTTAATGCATCCATCGCTTTATGGTAACGGTTCAAGTAATACTGTACCACTTCCATTGGTTCCAGTTCTTCCAAGCGTGCCTTTTTGGCGATTTTGTCTTCACCGTCATCGGCATCGTGTTCCAGATGGCCTACGTCGGTGATATTGCGCACGTAGCGCACTTTATATCCTGAATGGGTGAGATAACGGAAGAGTACATCGAATGTGATGGCCGGACGTGCATGCCCCAGATGGGCGTCACCATACACGGTAGGTCCGCAAACGTACATACCTACATGGGGTGCATGTAAAGGCACAAACAATTCCTTTTTCCTATCTAAAGTGTTGTAAATAGTCAGTTGATGTTCCATAACGTTTGATATTTATTCTGTTTGAAACCACAAAGTTAGAATAAATAATTGATATTTCTTATTTTGATGCTGAAAAGAATCTTTCTACAACAACGGCTACGCCGTCTTCATCGTTGGAGAGAGTGATATAATCGGCAGCTTTCTTTACCGGTTCTTGAGCATTGCCCATGGCTACTCCTAATCCGGCGAATTTAATCATGCTCAAGTCGTTATAACCGTCGCCGATAGCTACCATTTCTTCTTTTTTCATGTTCAGCTTCTCCAATAATACGGCAAGTGACCGGGCTTTATCGATACCCGGCGGCACTAATTCCAGAAAATAAGGTTCTGAACGGTAAACGCTGATTGTGCCTTGCATCAGAAGGGACAGTTCTGACTCCACTGCTATCAGTTTATCCGGTTCTCCTACTATCAGGCATTTGGGCAAAGGCAGGCGGATGTCGGCCAGGAAATCGTTTGTTTCCCGGATTTGCATTTTGTTCAGAAAGGCTTCTTTCTTTACGTATTCATCTTCCGGATTCTCGGTGATGATGTATTCTTCGTCGTAAGTAAGGATGGCAAGGCCGTTCCGTTTGGCACATTCGTATAATTGAGGAATGGCGGTATCGGGCAATACGTTTGAATAGAGTATTTCGTGAGTTTTCCAATCGATGATTTCTCCGCCGTTATAGGAGAGGATGTATCCTTCGAACTGATTCATTTGTAATTGGTTTGCCAAGGGGACGATGCCATAAGTGGGCCTGCCGGAAGCCAATACCAGTCGTGTGCCCTGTTGTTGTGCCTGTATCAGTATCTCTCTGTTACGGGGTGTTATCTCTTTCTTTGTGTTGGTCAGAGTGCCGTCCAGATCGAGAACGAGGAGCTTGTAATTCATTTTTTGTTCAGTGTTTGATTTATGAGAGCGCAAAGATAATATTTTCTGTTTTTGGTAGGGTGTTTTCTTTCAATTAACAGCTACTTGCAAATAAAATGCCGGTTGCATATGAAAGGGATGCAGCCGGCATTCAGTAATAGAGAATAGTTTCCCGGCAAAGGATGTCGGGAAACCTTTTCTTACTTTATTTTACGAATTCTTTTACTGTATCAATGGTACCGTCGCTATAGATGGTACGGATGATGTTCAGACCTTTTTCTGTATTATTGATACGAATACCGTTTACATTGTAGTATTGACGTTCTACCACTTCTTTGTTTACGGTACTTTGATCGATGCCGGTAGCGTTACTTCCGTTGGATGCTTGTCCGAGTCCACCCATCTGGTTGGCTGCACGTACAGTGAATACATCTTCGTCGGTTGCATTTGCCGGAATCGTATAGGTGGTTTCGTTTGTGAAGTCTATTACTTTTCCGTTTTTGCAGATAGCGTAACAGAATACGTAGTTGCTGGCATTCCAAGTAAGAGTAGAACCGTTGACTGTCAGAATCGGAGCCGCAGCCTGTTCGGTCAATAAAGCCGGTTGCCAGGAATCGCTGCCACCCAATACGTTTTCAAGGGTAAAGCGGGCGGCTTCTTCTGCTGAAAGTACAGGGCTGTACGGGATGGTTCCACCGGTGTATTTCGTTTTACGGGCACTGCAATCTACTGCCATACCACTTTCTGTGTGGCTGTTGTATTCCGCAAATAATTTCGGAATAATCGTTTCGCTCATATCACTCCATCCTTCTGCTTTTGGAATAACCTTCATCGTCGTATTAATCCATACACTCATCGGAGCACCTTGCCAAGGGCGTCCTAATGCATATGTACCTTTGTTTGCATCGTATCCGTCGATGATACAATCATTGAATACATATCCCCAATCGGTATCACCGGCGGGTGCTGTAATACAGTTTCCAGAACGATTTTCCAGATAGAGTAACGTACGGTTGAAGAAGACATCGCCGCCACCGCAGATGAAGTCTACGGTACCATGAATTTCAGAGTCTTCGAAGTATGAACGCATACGGTTGTTGTTAGAATAGTAAGTATCCTGATAACTTAGCATACGCACGTTCTTGTATACGTTTTTGTTTCCTTTATCTTGCAGACATACTGCACGTCCGGTAGTTCCTATGTAGTCATAATCATTTTTCAAGGTGATATCCTGCATGTATATGTTTTCTCCTGTTGGCTGTAGGGTAGCGCTGATAGAGATTCCTTCTGCAGGGGCCTTGTTTACGATCATTGTGTTTTCCATGCTTTCACCAATCAGTGATATGTTCGATTTTACGTCTGTCAGACATTTGCTTCCCAAGTCGTAAACCCCGTCATGCAGGAAGATGCGGAAACGTGCACCGGAAGTAGAAGCAGCGTTACCTTGTGCCAAGGCTTCAAGCAATTCGTCGGCATTGCTGACGATGGCATCATACATGCCCGGAGTCACTGCCGGAGGGGCAATGGTGGTAAACCGGATGGTGATATCCTCTTTTACCTCATTATCGAATAAATTGGATACACTATTGGCTGGCAATGTGAATGTGTAAGTAGTGTTGTAGTCCAAGCCCATATAGGAGAAAGTGATTGTCTTGCCTGATACGGTCGGAGTCAGTGTTTTATTTCCCAAAGTCGCTACGGCGCCGTCTGCCATTTTTACTTTGCTGTCAAAGGTCAATACGATACGTCCTGTAGCCGAAATCTCTTCGGCGTTGTTTACCGGGATGCTGGATAACAATTTGGGTGGATCTGCCGGAGGAATCCCGTTTTCTGTTCCGGTGATGTAAATTGCACCGATAGCCGTACCGTCATTGTCGGATGCTGTACCTACAATATCAGAGCTGTAATCAGGAATCCAACGGAGATGTAATGACTCTGCATTGTTACATTCTGCGGGTAACGTAGCTTCCAACGGTGTCCACGCTTTTGCACCTGTCAGGGTGATGCGGGCGGCTTCCTTATAATTGGTTCCATCCAAAGAATATTCTAATTTTTGCACGGAATATGCATTGTAATTATACAGCATTTTGGAAGTAACTTTGATGTCGATGAAATCGGCTGCATTTACTTTGGTCTCGTAGTAATATTTCTCAGAGATGTTTTTCCAGTTTACGGCAGCGGGTTCACCCTCGTAGCCTCCTGACTCTTTTGATTTATCCAGCCAGCTTTGAGTGGTTCCGTCTTCTTTGCGAAGAATCAGTGCGGTTGCTTCATTTTCACTTGTGGAGATGAAGTCTGCGGGACGGCTGTTGTTGCCTTTTAGGATGAAATCCCACCCTACGATATAGTCAGAAGCACTGTATACGGCAACGTACTCTTTATTATCGTCCATGGTTACGGATAGTTCATTGGTCGTTTCTCCGCTTTTCCAGTTAGTAAATTTCAGAATAGGATTTTCTGTTGCCGTAAGAGTGACAAGAGTTCCTCCTTCATACATTTTCTCGCCATTTACTAAGGTCGCATCGGGAGTAGCGGTTATCATATAACTGTTTGCTCCACCTTCTACGCTGGTTTTGAGTGAATAGGTCGCTATTTGTTCAAACACGGCCGTGATCACCATGCTTTCGTTTAATATTTGTTTGTAGCTTGCATCGGTGGAGAGCGTCTGATTGGCTGCATCCACCCATTTCACAAATTTATAGCCGAAATTCTTGTTAGCAGTCAGCGTCACTTCAGAACCCTCATCGTATTGGCTGCTGACAGGGGAAACGGATATACTTCCGGCTTCTGCGGGCGATACGTTTGTTGCCAATGTGACTTGCGGTACGGTGATTTCAACATTGGAATAAATTTCAAGGTCGAGCATATAGGCATTTTGAGCAGGTGCCAGATTGGTCCAACGTAACTGTACATCGTTTTCATTAACGGCACATTCCACCCATGCTCCGCCTGCCGGATCGGCAACGGCATCGGATAATACTACCCAATCAGCATCTGTGGCATTTTTCTTTTCCAGTTTATAACCACGCTTGCTTCCCGTGGCAGCATGGCGGAAACGTACTCGGGTGATGTTACTCAGCTTTGAAGTAACGATCGTACCTGCCATATTTTTTTCTGCCATGGCATATCCCATTGCATCAGCAGGGAATTTACTATTGGTTCCATTAGGAGAAACGGTTACTCCATCAAATGTAAAAGTGAGAGTTTCATTACTGAAATTAGTGGTTTGATCAACAGTGGCCGGTGCGTTGCCGGAAGACAAACTTTGCCAGTCAGTGAAATCCGTCACATAAACGGGACGTTCTTGGATATTGCTTTCTACTTTGGGATAAACTACTGTGAAGTATCTGAAGTAAGAACCATCACCTATAACAATATCAATGTTTTCAGCATCGCCTCCATAAACATAGGTTGCTACGTTTCCGGATAGTTGATAGTTGGTATCGCCGGCAATAGTGGTAGTGGTCGTTGCGCTGTATGATTCCAAAGAAATTGTACAGTTTTTGGCAGCAGGAATAGTAAGGATAGTACCTGGATTCATTTGTGCCCAGTCTGTCCAACCGGCATTGGCTATTTTTCCGGAAGTAGTATCCAGATCTATTTTTACATCAATAACTTGGCCGTTAACGGTAGTTTGGGCTACATAGATACCGGTTACTTTTTCGTAGGCTAAAGTAGGGGCACCATTCTTACGTTGAAAATCCCAGCTAACCGTCACTTCGTCTTCCCGGTCATTTAGAGATACGGTGTTGTCAGTAAAAACGGCTGTTAAAGCTAAGTCTTCGGTAACTGTTATTTCTTCACCCGGTTGGTAGCTATTGTTACCATCGGTCCAAGCTGTCAATGTTTTACCTTCCACATATAAAGTTCTGTTCAAGGGAAGTGTGTAGGTAGCACCTGTCTGCACTTCAGTTTCTGAAGGAGCTGTGCCGGCATTGGTATATTCACCTAAAGAAAAGGTGATTTTGGAATTTGCAGGAACATCGTTGGCTGTTTCAATTGCTATATAGGGCACATAGTTGCCTCCTTTTATGGAAAGCGTAGTTGCTGCTCCATTGTAGTATGCTTCAGCACAAGTCTGATCATTGTGGTAGCATTTTCCATTATTGGTATTCATACTTGCCACGGTTGTTCCATCGGCATTTGTAATGGTCACATCACCACCCCAGGCACATGTTCCAATAGAGATTTTTACGGCTCCTTGTACTTTTACAATGGCTGTACCCGGATTGAGACCATGCTCGTCACTGTGGTATTTAAAGTCTTTTAGTACGATATTGGCAGATGCATCGTCTGCTGATACGCGGGTTTGAGTACCGTCTTCTGCAATCGCTATGCCAAATGTGACTTGATTTTTGTTTGCAATTTCATCGGAAGTGAGGAAATTTCCCTTCATCAAATCAAGTTTGATGTCTGTAAACCCGGAGCTGTTCTCCGCCCTTGTTGACGCCTTGGCGGTTAAACTACCTATCAGGCATGCAACTACAAGAATAGTGTAATATACATTTCTCATAATACAAGAATGATTAAAGTTAATATTATTCTGATGGGGCGAATATAATATAAACTCTAAATAAGGCGGTTACCTGTTTTTTGATTAAGTCAGATATTACACAAGATAAAACAGTTTGTCTATCTATCATACTAAAAAATACAAGGTTAGCTTATTCTAACAGACCGATCCACTCTTGGTCGGTCAATGTCGGAATCGATTCGCTATCGGTGATGAATGTTTCGGCCAACAACCGTTTGTCTTCTTGTAGCCGGATGATTTTTTCTTCAATACTGTCTTTCGTAATGAAACGATAGGCAATGGCCTGCTTGTTTTGTCCGATGCGGTGTGCGCGGGCTATGGCCTGTGCTTCGGCGGCGGGGTTCCACCATGGATCTACGATAAATACATAATCTGCTTGTGTCAGGTTGAGGCCTACCCCTCCGGCCTTGAGGGAGATGAGGAAAGCTTGTATTTCTTCTGTTTGTGAGAATCGGGCGATCTCTTCCGGACGGTTGGTGGAAGCACCGGTAAGTAGGGCATATTGCCAGCCGTATTTATGAAATTCCGCAGCTATCAGCTCTAGGTGTTTGACGAAGGAGGAGAATATCAGAACTTTGTGTCCTTCGCTACGGAGGGTTCTGTAAGTGTCGATGATCTGTTCCAGTTTTCCCGAACTTCCTTCATAATCGGAGAATATCATTCGCGGATGACATGCTAATTGGCGCAATCGGGAAATGCCATTGAGTACCGTGAACTGTTGGTGTTGTTTTTTATTCGGACTGAGTTGCAACAGGGTATTGCGAAGACTGTTTTTCTCTTGCAGGTATATTTCATCTTGTGATTCCGGCATGTCACAGTAGATAATTTCTTCTGTAAGGGGTGGCAGTTCCGGTGCGACTTCACTTTTACTTCTACGCAGGATAAAGGGAGTGATAAGCTGGCGCAGGCGTAATTCCATACGGCTGTTCCCTTGCTTGATGGGATTAATGAATTGCTTGGTAAATGCACTTTCATTTCCCAAAAGATCCGGTTGCAGGAAGTGGAATTGTGCCCAAAGATCTTTCAGGGAATTTTCAATAGGAGTACCTGTCAGCACGAGACGATGGCGGCTGCGCAATTGGATGGCGGAACGGAAAGTTAGTGAATCACTATTCTTGATATTCTGGCTTTCGTCCAGTACGATGTACTCGAAACAGTATTGCCGGAGAACATCGAGTTTATTCCGCATGGTACCGTAAGAGATGAATATCAGATGAAAACGATTGAAAAATTGCTCCGGATGTCCTTCCTTGTAATGGCTATTACTATTGTATTCCGCCATAGACAGAGTGGTGAAGCGGGCTGCTTCTCGTTTCCAATTATGTAACAGTGAGGTGGGAACTACAATCAGTGTACTCGGTTTGCGAGTAGTTTCGGCGGTACGTTGGGAAACTTCACATTTATTCAATGTGTTTTCCTTCGTCAGATCTCCGAAAAGTTCAAATTGCCCCATTTCATCGATACGGACCGGCTCGCTTTTTAATATGGGATTCCGTTCGTATTCCACCGATATTCCACTCTTGTTTTTCGGGAGTTCGGTCTTTTCTCTTTCCGTGTCGTTATCATCATGATTGCGGCTGTAAATCTTTTGTAGTAAAGTGAGTGTCTGTAACGTTTTTCCCAATCCCATGTCATCGGCAAGACATCCTCCGAAACCTTGTTTGTAAAGATTCATCATCCAGGCGTAACCTTTTTGTTGGTACGGGCGTAATTGGGCCTTTATTTCTATAGGTACGGGATATTTTTGTTGAAATTGGGGGGGAATGAATTCCTTAGGATTATTATTTTCCATGATAGATTCTACGATGCCCATAAACGGGCGTTTTACGTAGATATTCTTTCCTCGTGTCATGCCTATTTCCATCAGATTGGCGTATTTACTGAACCATTCTTCAGGTAGTAGGATTATCCGTCCGTCGGGGAGGGTATATTCATGCTTTTCTTCCAAAATGTGTTTACGGAAACGGCTGAAAGGTATTCGTAAATTACCAATGACCACCGTTATGTGTAGTTCGAACCAGTCCGGTCCGTCATCATAGCTTTGTTCGATGTGAATTTCCTCCAGGCAGTACGGTGTGTCTTGTAAGTCGCTGGTCAATATAAACGAACTTTGTAGCATGGCCCGATGTACGGTGATCCATTCGGTTATGCTCTTCTCCGGTGCTTTCTCCGATAGTTTGAAGTGAGAATCATTAATACGTTCCAGTCCGGTGTTTTGGAGGATTTGTATGGCTTCTTCTTCCACATCGGTGTTACGTTGAAAATAGTATATGATGTTTTTACCCTCTATAACTTCCCGTGAGAAGAATTTCTTTATTTCTTCGGTGGGTTGCGGTGTGAACAGTTCAGTCCCATAGCGGAAATTCAATCTTAAAAGCGGAGTGGAATAGATTGTTTCCTCTACGTATAGCAGACAGTCACAAGGTCTCTCTTCCTTGCGGATATCCAATCCTTTCGTGCTGATAGTGTGATAACTGGCAATAGGAATGAGAATGTTGTCGATATATTTTTCGGTGAGTGAAGCGTCTACGCGAATCTTTGTTTTTTTTGTAAATGGGAGCAACCGTGTTGCCTCTATGTGCCGGAAAATGTATACTTCCATGCCCAATAACAAGATTGCCGGATTGGCGGTCAGGACAATTACCGGTTTTAGTTCCATAAGAGGAATGATTTTACCTTCATTATAACATTGCAGTTGATAGCTGAATGATTGCTCGTTCACTTCAAATGAGAAGTGAACTTCTGTGTCCTTGCTATGTACATGATAGGCGTGATGTGAGTAGAGTAATTTGCTGCCTGTTTGTTTCTGATATAAAAGCAGGGCATGAGTACGGATCAATTCCATCATTTCTATCAGTTTTTTCTCGATGAACAGGCGGATATTTTTCAACTTTGCCGGATCTTCGGATAGTTTACGGAGGAACTTGGGAATCGTCTTGTCTTTGGAATAGACCGTCATCAAATATTTCTCGGTGTAGTGTGACGCGATTTCAATGGCCTTTTGTTCTGTTTCGCTCAATTGTGCCACAGCTTTTGGAGAAAGATGGAAAGCTTGTTCCATCAGACAAAGTTCTTCCTTTGTAGTTCTTTCTGCGATATACGGTATGAGCAGCATGCCCAGTACCGGATGTTCAGAAAGGACGATGACAAGTTGGCTATGTGGCGTTGTTTCTTTCATTCTATTTAGTTTGAAAAGGTAAAGATACGGGATTTTGTTTAAATTTGCGGCATGATGGAGCAAAAGAAACGTGTATTGTTGGGAATGAGTGGCGGGACCGATAGTTCGGTTGCTGCCATGTTGTTGCAGGACGCCGGCTATGAGGTGGTAGGAGTGACTTTCCGTTTTTTTGAGCTGAATGATTCTACGGAATATTTGGAAGATGCCCGTATATTGGCGTCACGGCTTGGCATCAGGCATATAACTTACGATGCCCGTAAGATATTTCATGAACGTATTGTCACTTATTTTATCGATGAATATTTAGCAGGTCATACTCCCGTGCCCTGCACGCTTTGCAATAATTATCTGAAATGGCCATTGTTGGCAATGTTGGCCGATGAAATGGGTATTTTTTATATTTCCACCGGACATTATGTGCGCAAAATATGGATGGATGAGAAATATTATATCACACCTGCTGCCGATTCGGATAAAGATCAGTCTTTCTTTTTATGGGGGTTGAAACAGGATATTCTTCGGAGGATGTTGCTGCCAATGGGGGAAATGACGAAACCGCAAGCACGTGCTTTTGCTGCTGCGAGAGGGTTTGAAAAAGCCGCCACTAAAAAAGACAGTATCGGGGTCTGCTTTTGCCCGATGGATTACCGTAGTTTTTTGAAAAAGAATTTGCAGTCCGGTTTTACGACAACCGGCATTGAAAGAGGCAAATTTGTCGATGAAAAGGGGGATTTTATTGCCTGGCATGACGGATATCCGTTTTATACAATCGGACAGCGTAGAGGGTTGGGTATCGATTTAAACCGTGCTGTATTTGTGAAAGAAATATGGCCGGCGGAAAATAAAATCGTCTTATCCTCATTGCAGGCTCTTGAGAAGACGGAGATGTGGCTGAAAGATTGGAACATAATCGACGAACTCCGTTTGTTCGGGCATGACGATATTATCGTAAAAATACGCTACCGGAAACAGGCAAACCATTGCGAGGTGCGGTTGACAACAGAGGGATTGCTACATCTCCGGCTTCTTGAACCTCTTACAGCTGTTACGCCCGGGCAGGCTGCCGCCTTTTATAAAGATGGCTTGCTGTTGGGGGGAGGTATTATAACAATGTGACAATGTGCCAATATGCCAATGTGCCAATTGGCTGCGCTGTCACGGCACATCAGTAATCGTAAGCAGCGTGCTTACCTTCACTGGGCATTATCCATACGACCCGTATGCAGCGTTCGTAAGAGACTTTTGCACGGTGCATAAAAACGGGGGGACGAGCCTTCACCCTCAAATGCCGATGAACAAGCTGATTGCTCGAAAAGGTGAAAGCGGTGAATGGGGAGAATTTGATAGTGATATTCCACCGCTTTTGTGGTTGTAATATGTCAGTATGTGTCAACCACCCGTACTGTTATCATACTAAATGCTGAATACTAAATACTAAATGCTGAATAGCAATTGGCAAATTGACACATTGGCATATTGTCACATTATTCTTCATTTAATTCCAGCATTTCTTCGATATACTCTCTTGTATTACTTAGGCGGGGGATCTTGTGTTGTCCGCCCAATTTGCCCTTTTGGGCCAGCCAATCATGGAATAATCCCTTCCGGGCTACGATCACCTCAAGTGGTTGCAAGGCGATATCTTTCCAGCGTTTGGCCTCATAATCGGAGTTTACTTCCTTAAGAGTAGCGTCCAATATCGCAGCAAAATTCTCGATGGAATCAGGCATTTTCGCAAATTCTATCAGCCATTGATGGCGACATTTGGCATGTTCGTCCATGAATACCGGTGCTGCACTATAATCACTGACTTGTGCACCGGTTGCTGCACAGGCTTTAATCAGTCCCTTCTCTGCATTATCCACTATCAGTTCTTCGCCAAAGGCATTGATGAAGTGTTTGGTGCGTCCGGTGATAATGAACTTATACGGGTTTTTACTTGTGAATTTTACAGTATCGCCAATCATGTATCTCCATAACCCGCAGGAAGTAGAGATAATCATTGCATAATTCTTGTTCAATTCTACCTCTTCCAGACAGCAGGTATGGGGAAATTCTTTGCCAACTTCTTCCAATGGCATGAATTCGTAGAATATTCCGTAATCGATCATCAACAGCATGGCCGGGTCTGAAAGATCGTTCTGCGTTCCGAAATAACCCTCAGAAGCATTGTAGGTTTCCACATAATGCATTCCGGGCGATTGGATCACCTGTTTGTATTGTTCACGATAAGGATTGAAAGCCACCCCTCCGTGGAAAAATACTTCAAGGTTAGGCCATACCTCCTCTAATGTTTGTTTGCCTGTTTTTTCGAGAATACGTTTAATGAGTACCAACATCCATGAAGGTACACCCGACAAATTGGTAACATTGACCGGAATCGTGCTGTTGGCAATTGCTTCTATCTTGGTTTCCCATTCGCTCATCAGAGCTATTTTCTTGCTGGGAACGCGTATCAGATTAATAAGGGGACTTACGTTTTGTATAAGAATGGCAGATAAATCGCCTACAAGGCTGTGATTGGAATTTAAGTTCGGACTATGACTGCCACCTAAAATCAATCCTTTGCCGGAGAAGAAATGGCTGTCCGGATTTATCCGGAAATAGAGAGCCGCCGCATCTTTTCCTCCGCGGTAGTGAATATCTTGCAGGGCTTCTTTGCTTACGGGAAGGAATTTACTCTTATCGTTGGTGGTTCCCGAAGACTTGGCAAACCAACGAATCTCCGAGGGCCAGAGTAGATTCTGTTCTCCTGCCCGAAGACGTTCTACGTAAGGTTTTATCTCATCATAGGTTTGTACAGGGATACGGCTTTTAAACTCCTCGTAATTTCGTATCGATTTATAATCATACTTCTTTCCCCATTCGGTATTGGCAGCCTGGTTAACGAGCCGTGTCATGACACGATGCTGTATTTCTCCGGCTTGGCTCGCATAGAGGTCTATTTCTTTTAAACGGGAATTGAACGCTTGTCTTATAATCTTTGTGATATTCATTTCTCTTACTGGGATAATGTTTAATCGTGCAAAAGTAACCTTATTTATCTTTTTTTTCTATCTTTACGACGGAAATAATAGTTAAAAGTTAAAGAAGAGTAGAGTAGTTCCGAACTTTAGAACAATAAACGGCGATGAGAATTGGAATTTTAACTTCGGGGGGCGATTGTCCCGGCATCAATGCTACCATTCGTGGCGTGTGTAAAACTGCCATAAATTATTATGGTATGGAAGTCGTCGGTATCCATAGTGGTTTTCAAGGTCTGTTAACCAAGGATGTAGAGCTGATAACGGATAAGTCATTGTCCGGTTTGCTTAATTTGGGTGGCACTATTTTGGGTACCTCGCGTGAGAAACCTTTTAAAAAAGGAGGGGTAGTTGCCGAAGATGTGAATAAGCCTGCCTTGATAGAGCATAATATCAAGGAAATAGGGCTCGACTGCGTCGTTTGCATCGGTGGTAATGGAACACAGAAAACAGCAGCCAAGCTTGCCGCGATGGGGCTTAATATTGTTTCTGTCCCTAAAACGATTGATAATGATATCTGGGGGACGGATATCTCTTTCGGATTCGACTCTGCCGTGAGTATTGCTACGGATGCCATCGACCGCCTACACTCCACTGCCAGTTCTCACAAACGTGTGATGGTCATTGAAGTCATGGGACATAAAGCCGGTTGGATTGCTCTGTATTCGGGCATGGCTGGTGGAGGGGATGTAATTCTTCTTCCGGAAATTCCTTATGATATAAAGAATATCGGTGAGGTGATCCTGAACCGTTTGAGGAAAGGAAAACCGTATTCCATCGTGGTTGTAGCAGAAGGTATTCAGACGGACGGGCGGAAACGTGCTGCCGAGTATATCGCTCAGGAGATAGAATACGAAACCGGTATTGAAACCCGTGAGACTGTTCTCGGATATATTCAACGGGGAGGTTCACCTACACCGTTTGACCGTAATTTGTCCACACGGATGGGAGGGCATGCTACCGAACTGATTGCTGATGGGCAATTCGGCCGTATGATTGCTTTGAAAGGGGACGAAATATCTTCTCTTCCTTTGAATGAAGTGGCCGGTAAGTTAAAGCTGGTCACTGAAGACCATGATCTGGTGGTGCAAGGACGTCGTATGGGGATTTGCTTCGGATAAACTTAGTTTTCGTCGAATGTCGTTTCGGACAATTTGTGTTCTTCGGCAGGCTCCTCTTGCATGAGTTTTTCGGGGATCACTGTTTCTTCCGTTTGTTCGCATACGGCTTCTGTTATCTCTTCCTTTTGAGAATGTAGCATTTTAGCTTCGTTTATGCTTGCCATAAAATCCGGTGTCTTAATTTTCTTAAGTGCCATTTGAGCTGCGTTTTGTTGTGATTCTTTTTTAGAATACCCTGTGCCTGTACCTGCAGGAAGTCCTTCAATGCGTACTTCTGTTTGGAATACCGGATTGCTTTCTTTATCGAAAAATTGTTCGATGAGTTCAAAAGATACCTCTACTTTATTCTTTTGGCTCCATTCGATCAGTTTGGATTTGAAGTTCACTTCCTTCTTGGATAATTTATCCAGGTCGATATAGGGACGGATAATTCTCTCTTCAAGAAAGCGTTTGCAACGTTCATATCCTTGGTCAAGGTAAATGGCACCGATGAATGCCTCAAACGCATTGCCGTACATGTAACTGTTGTGAGATGAAGACCGGGTAGAGTACTTGATGAGCTTGTCGAGCCCGATTTGTACGGCCAACTTATTCAATGTTTCACGCTGAACGATCTTAGACCGGGTATTGGTTAAGAACCCTTCCCGCTTCCCTTCGAAGTGTTTATAAACGATATCTCCTACAATGGCATCAAGGATGGCATCGCCCAAGAATTCGAGACGTTCATTGTTTAGAGGGCGTCCTTTTTCCGAACGGATGGAAGTAGACTTGTGCAGGAGTGCCTGTTCGTAAAGATGGATATTGCGAGGATAGAATCCAAGTATCCTATAAAAACAAAGATAAGACTCTCTGTCCTTACAGAACAGGAGCCTTATCTTGTCTATTTGGTTTCGTAACACGATATTACTCTGCGTATTTCTTAAAGATTACACAAGCATTGTGACCGCCAAATCCGAATGTATTGGACAGGGCAACATTAACTTCACGTTTCTGTGCTTTGTTGAAAGTGAAATTAAGGTTATAGTCAATGTTTTCGTCATTGTCGCCTTCTTCGTGATTGATAGTCGGAGGTACGATGCCATTTTTGATAGCCAGGATGCTGGCAATAGATTCTACCGCACCGGCAGCACCCAATAAGTGACCTGTCATTGATTTTGTCGAACTGATGTTCAATTCAAAGGCATGATCACCGAAAACTTCTTTAATAGCTTTTGCTTCCGAGATATCACCTACGGGAGTAGATGTTCCGTGTACGTTGATATAATCAACTGCTTTCGGGTCCATTTCGGCATCTTCCAATGCATTCAGCATCACTAACTTGGCTCCCAATCCTTCGGGATGTGAGGCTGTGAGGTGATGCGCATCTGCTGACATACCTACACCGGCTACTTCTGCATAAATTTTTGCACCGCGTGCTTTTGCATGCTCCAATTCTTCAAGAATCAGACAACCGCCGCCTTCACCCATGACGAATCCGTCACGGCTTGCGCTGAACGGGCGTGATGCAGTTTCCGGAGAATCATTGCGGGTTGATAAAGCGTGCATTGCATTGAAACCTCCTACACCGGCGGCAGCAATTGCTGCTTCCGAACCACCGGATACGATTACATTCGCTTTACCCAGACGGATAAGATTGAATGCGTCAGCGATGGCATTGGTGGAAGTGGCACATGCGGAACAGGTTGCATAATTAGGACCATGGAAACCGTACATGATGGAAATCTGTCCGGCCGCAATATCCGAGATCATTTTGGGAATGAAGAACGGATTGAATTTCGGACCGTTTTCCTGATGAAGAGCGTAGTTGCCTACTTCTTCTTCGAACGTACGAATACCACCGATACCTGCACCGAAAATAACACCGATTCTGTTCAAATCTTCATTTTCGATATCAAGACCAGAATCTGATACTGCTTCCTGGGCTACGGCAACAGCTAATTGTGTGTACCGGTCCATTTTGCGTGCTTCTTTACGGTCGATATATTTGGTTGCATCGAAGTTCTTTACCTCACATGCAAATTGGGTCTTGAATAGCGAAGCGTCGAAATGAGTAATAGGCCCTGCTCCACTAACCCCGTTCACAAGATTTTCCCAAAATTCGGGTACACTATTGCCAACGGGAGTAATGGCGCCCAGACCTGTTACTACAACTCTTTTTAATTCCATATTGATGAAATCCGATTTACTTAGCGTGTTCTTCGATGTAAGATACAGCGTCACCTACAGTACCAATCTTTTCAGCTTGGTCATCAGGAATAGAGATACCGAATTCTTTTTCGAATTCCATGATAAGTTCTACAGTGTC
>ENA-UEQP01000457-UEQP01000457.1-human-gut-metagenome-genome-assembly--contig:-NODE-457-length-45487-cov-47.610218_pt1 | contig 45487 bp, 39 predicted proteins | sample MGYA00242951_ERZ507951 | MGnify/ENA primary metagenome ERZ507951 (study PRJEB26167, sample SAMN06115539) | human gut metagenome | host: Homo sapiens | place: China:Shanxi | collected 2015-11-18...
AGTATGATTGCCATCATTAAAGGTACGGACGTTCATACGGTCACTTCTGTCCTGCTTAAGCTCTCCCGTCGCCGCCGTTACCAAGTGCGCGAGATAACCTTGGATATGGCTCCTAACATGGAGCAGATTGCACGCATCTGCTTTCCTGCGGCCAAACGTGTTACCGATCGCTTTCACGTACAGAAGTTAGCTTATGAAGCTGTGCAGGAGATGCGTGTAAAAGCTCGCTGGGAGGCTTTGGATGAAGAGTCCACTCAGCTTGCTTATGCAAAGGCCTGTGGAAAGATGTATCATGCACCTGTTTTCGCTAATGGAGATACAAGAAAGCAGTTGTTAGCGAGAAGTATTTATCTGCTTTACAAGAAGGAATCCTTATGGACTCAGTCTCAAAGAATACGGGCTGAAATTCTTTTCAAGGAATATCCCGATATAAAGAAAGGATATTATCTGTCTATGCGGTTAGGCTTAATCTATCATCAGTGTAAGTTTAAGGATATTGCTTTGACAAGGCTGGCAAGGTGGTATGATGAAGTAGATAAATCAGGGTTCCTCACCTTTGGAAGGGTCGCACGTTCTATACAAACACATTATCTGGATATAATCAATTTCTTTGAAAGGAGGGCAACCAATGCCGCAGCAGAGTCATTCAATGCTAAAATCAAAGCATTTAGAGCACAGTTCAGAGGAGTAAGAGATAGAGCTTTTTTCTTATATAGACTTGCTAAATTATATGCTTAAATATAAAATCCCTCAGATTGTTACGTTGATCCAATATTAGCTACTATCTTTATTATATAGCCAATTCCGACAGGCAGCTATTTACTTTTTGCATATCCTTGAAAATATTCTGATCCAATACCCTTGCATAGTGTTCTCTTGTCTAAAGCTGCCTTTTGTATTTCTGTGATTTTTTCGTTTATGAGAATGGTTATTCTTTCACGATTTGGACATTTGGCTTTTGGCTGGTTTGCCTTGAAATCCCATTGCTCTGCTTTTATGGATACGCCAAGACTTTGGTACTTCCGTTTTCCGTCTTTACAGACACATAACATGAGAGGATGTTCACCATTACTAAGTGTTTTTGATTTGTAACACAGTACTTGATTGTTTCAGTCATACGGTTTACTGGTTTACGTTGACCCCCGTTTACATCTTGGTTTACATCAAAGCCGTCAAATCGCAGTATATACAAAAGAAAAAAACAGCTATCTTTTTTTTAGATAACTGCTTGATTTTCAAGTGATCCGCCTGGGGCTTTCACCGTAGCGGTCTATATCTTTGATTTATAAGCTCTTGTAAACCTTAAAAAATTGTACCGTAACGAATTAGTAACGATTTATAGGAACGCTTGTTGTCAGTGAGAGGCATTCGTTTGTCAGCCGTTCTCTGATACCGCAAAGATAGGGCATTACTTTTTATTTTCCAAACATTTGATTATTAAATCTTTAAAAAAGATCCCCAGTGCAAGGGGCGAACCTATATATATGGATAGGTTTGCCCCTTGCACCGGGCGGATGCTGCATCAGTCCTACAGCCTTGCCGTCCGCCTCGATACCGCCATTTATGTGAAGCGGTTCCCCCTCCTTTTTCGCTGAACCGAAAAAATCATGGTGTAGTACACGTATAGTATCCCATGCGCTGCCTTTTATTGTTATTCTTTTGCAGCAAACATTAAAAATTAAGTTTGTTATGGAAGTTATTACATTTGAAAGTGAAGCGTATAAAGCGCTTGTAGGGAAGATTGAAAAAATCGCCGGGTATGTAGCCGAAGCGCAGCTGCCTTCGGAAGAAAAAAAGGAGGCTTGGCTGGACAGCAACCAACTGGCGGAAGCGTTGGGAATCAGTACACGTACATTGCAACGCCTGAGGGATGAAAACCTGATCAGCTACTCCATGCTGCGTGGACGGTGTATGTACAAGCTGTCGGAGGTCGAACGCTGTCTGGAAGAGCGTACCATTCGGTGCAAGCCTCAAACATTGGAGGATTTTCGCAAGAACTACCTAACGAGAACCGGCAATGATAAGAAAGGATGATATACTGAAAATGACGGAAAAGGGCATTTCCGTATTCCGCTATTACCTGCCGGTGGACTTCAAGGTGGGAAAGAACTTCCTGAACCCTTTTTATAAGGATACGAAGGCTTCGTGCAATATTTATTACGAACGCAAGGCAGGTGTATTTAAAATGAAGGATTTCGGGAATGAGGATTATTCGGGGGACTGCTTTGAACTGGTGGGCAGGCTGAACGGCCTTAGCTGCAAGGAGCCTAAAGAGTTTGTCGAGATCATGGAAATGATAAACCGTGATCTGCATTTGGGGCTGTCCACACATGAGGAATATCATGTGAGCCATAGCAAAGTCCCCCAAAAGAGTGAAGTGGTATCGGAAGAACCGAAAGCGAAAAGCGTCCGGCCTTATACTGTCGTGCAAAAGCCCTTTACGGCTGCGGAACTTGCCTTTTGGAGCAAATCGGGAATCGGGGAAAATGTTCTGAAAGCGTACCGGACGGTGTCGCTGAAGAAGTTCAGCAGCGAGAACCAGGAAAGGAAGCCTTTTTCCTGCATGACAAGCGTCGATGAACCGATGTTCGGATATATGGGGAAACAGCATATCAAGGTTTACCGTCCGTGTTCACAAATGCGGTTCCTGTATGCTGGTGATTTTGGCGACAACTACTGTTTCGGGCTGGAGCAGCTGCCGGCAAAGGGTGATCTGCTCTTTATCACAGGCGGGGAAAAGGATGTGATGAGTCTGGCGGCACACGGCTTCCATGCGATCTGTTTCAATTCGGAAACGGCTTTTATCCCTGCGGCTGTCATACACCGGCTTTCATTCCGGTTCAAACATATCATCCTCCTCTATGATGTGGACAGTACCGGGCTGAAAAGCTCGGCGAAGCGTGAAGAGGAGCTGAAGGAATACGGGGTTAAACGATTGTTGCTCCCGCTTGCCGGTACAAAGACGGAAAAGGATGTATCGGACTACTTCATGCTGGGGAACAGCCGTGAGGATTTGATAAAGCTTTTTCTGGACTATCTGGAAACCTTATACAGTGAAACCATGTCGGCATTGAAATCCTGCGAGGTGGATTTCAACAACCCGCCTCCCATTGCACAGATGATCGTATCGGTAAATGACGTGCCTCTCGGAACTCAAGGCAACCTGCTTTGTATCACCGGCGGAGAAGGCACGGGAAAAAGTAACTATGTGGCGGCACTGATTGCCGGTGCTATCCGTCCCACCGGAACGGATGTGGATGCGCTGGGCGTTACGCTCCACGAAAACGGCAGGAACAAGGCAGTACTGTTCTATGACACGGAACAGAGCGAAGTACAGCTGTATAAGAATATCAGCAACCTGCTGCGGCGATGCGGACGTGAGGCGATGCCGGAATGGTTCAAGGCGTATTGTCTTACGGGAATGAGCCGGAAAGAACGCCTGCTTTCCATTATCCAGAGCTTGGACAAGTACCATTATCAATACGGCGGTGTTCATCTGGTGGTGATAGACGGGATTGCGGATTTGATAAAATGCGCCAACGATGAAGCGGAGAGCATAGCCGTCGTGGAAGAACTGTACCGGCTGGCCGGTATCTACAAGACGTGTATCGTTACGGTACTGCATTTTATCCCCAACGGGCTGAAGCTGAGGGGACACTTGGGAAGCGAGTTGCAGCGGAAGGCTGCGGCGATCCTTTCCATAGAGAAGGACAGCGATCCGGCCATATCGGTGGTGAAGGCTCTGAAAGTAAGGGATGGAAGTCCGCTGGATGTGCCTATCATGCAGTTTTCGTGGGATAAAGAAAAGGCCATGCACGTCTATCTGGGCGAAAAGCCGAAAGAGGAAAAGGACAAGCGCAAAGAGGATGAGCTTGTAGCGGTGGCCAAAGAGGTATTCAGCCGGAGGCGTTTTGTTACTTATGTGGAGCTTGCGGAAGAAATCCAGTCGATACTGGAAGTGAAGGAGCGTACGGCGAAAAGCTACATCAGGTTCATGCGTGAGAAAGAAATCATTCTGAAATCATCCGATAACCAGAGCTATTATGTTATCGGGAACTTTTAAGGAGGAAAGCGTATGTTAGTAGATAAAACGGAATTTGAAGCATGGATGGAACGTATCATGGGTGAGCTGTACCGCATCTCACGGAAGCTGGACAAGGCGGAAACGAGGGAAAAGCACCTGAACTACCTGAACGGAGAGCGTCTGTACGACAATCAGGAAGTATGCCTGTTGTTGCGCATCAGCAAACGCACGCTGCAACGATACCGGAATAACGGGGTGTTGAAGTTCTATTCGATATATCACAAGACATATTACAAGGAGTCGGACTTGCACGAGTTCATCCGCAACAACTTTGACGAGAACGAGATAAAACGGCAGGCACGTGAGGACAAACTGTCCGAGAGCTATCCGCTGCCGAAAGAATAAGTCCATGTTTTTGCTTTGTACCGGTGAAACTACTGCCGTGAGGCAGGAAATCCCAAACTGCGTATTGGTGTTTGTCATGGCAATGACTTCATACAGTTGTGAAACAGGATGAAGTTTCTTTTCTTGTTCGAATGGTGATACTCCAAAGGACAGCGGTCCAGAGGGGTATCATTTTTTATGTGTACACCTAAAAATATTCCAGTTTCGTGGCGTAAAAACCGGAATATGAAAAGTTAATTCCCTCAATACTCAAGTATCTATCATGATTCTGCAAAAAAAGAAAAATACATTCATAAGAAGAATCCAAAGGTTTTTTCCTAATTTTGCAATTATGAATATAAGTTGGTCTGAAATAAAGCCTTATGAGAACGAGCTGCCTACTAACTACGCAGATAGAATAGGCAGGTTATATACTGATACTGTTACTGCTGCTTTCAAGAAAAGTAACGGTCAGTTTTTCACACCGGTATCTATCGCCTATTTTATGGGTAAACAAATAAGTGTGAATAAGGATTCTGTCTCCGTATTAGATCCGGGATGTGGAACTGCCATATTATCATGTGCCATGATTGAGAATCTGGTTTTGCAATCAAAAGTAAAACAGATAGAGTTGGTTACATACGAAACCGATGAAAATCTTATACCGGGATTACAAAAAGTTCTGGAATATATAACAATATGGGGGATGCGCCATAATGTCCGGATTGATTGCCGTTCATATTGTGAGGACTTTATTTTATCCAATTATTCAGTATTATATTCTGATACGATTTATGGCAGGGCTGAGAGTTTGCAGAAATATGATTTGATCATATCCAATCCTCCCTATTTCAAACTTTCCAAAGAGGATAAACGGGTGAAAGCGGCTCAATGCATTATAGACGGACAGCCTAATATATACTCTATATTTATGGCCATATCAGCTTTATTGCTTGCGGAACAAGGTCAGATGATTTATATAACCCCAAGAAGTTTCACTTCGGGAAGATATTTCCGTTTGTTCCGTAATTTCCTGTTTAAGCATATACAGATAGATTTTGTCCACCTTTTCAATACCCGGAAAGATACGTTTTCCAAAGATAATGTGCTTCAGGAAACAATTATAATGAAATGTTCCCCTAAAAAGGGGGCAGATTATAATGTCGTTTTATCATACAGTGAGGGGCTTTCCGACTTGGCCACCCCTGCAATCAAAGAAGTACAGCGGAAAGAAATCATTGACCTTACCTCAAAAGAATTGATATTGCATTTGCCGGTCAGCCTTGAAGACGAGAAAATTATCAGGCTGTTCAAATCATGGGATGGCAACCTGAACAAATATCATATCCAGATTTCCACCGGCCCGGTTGTAGCTTTTCGTTCAAAGGAACAATTATGTGAAACCTCCGGAGAAGGAACAGCAGCACTATATTGGTTGCATAACGTAGTAAAGATGCTGGCTGATCATCCTGTCGTAAAGGAAGGAAAACCTCAATTCATCCATATAAATGAAATGTCTGTATCCACCTTGTTACCTAACAAGAATTATGTTCTGTTGCGACGTTTCAGCTCCAAAGACGATAATAGCCGGTTAATTGCCGCACCTTATTTTGGAAACATGACTTCCTGCGCACATGTAGGAATCGAAAACAAACTGAACTATATCTATCGTCCCAAAGGACACTTGAACCGTATGGAGGTAATGGGGATAGCCGCCTTATTGAATAGTGACTTGTTCGATAATTATTTCAGAACATTCAATGGAAATGTAAATGTCAGTGCTACGGAATTGAGGGAGATGCCCATGCCTCCCCTTGAAGTCATTGAAAGTATCGGAAAAGACCTGATTGCCATGAATGATTATTCTATGGTGAACGTAAATAAGATTGTAAACAAATATTTTATGTAATATGAGTAAAATAAGTGATGCACAAGATATATTGTCAGTGTTGGGTTTGCCTCCGGCGCAGCAGAATGAAATATCCGCTTTGACTTTACTTGCATTATGCGGATTAAAGGAAGAAGACAACTGGGCGGATGCCACCCGCAAGAGCTTAAAAATAAGCAAGGATATTATGGCATTTGTCAATGAGAACTATAAAAAAGAGCAGCCGTATGCCCCAAATACACGGGAAACTTTCAGACGGCAGGTGCTTCATCAGTTCTTGCAGGCACGTATCGTAGATTATAACCCGGATAATCCGGCTTTACCGGTGAACAGTCCAAACGCCCATTACAAACTGACAGAAGAAGCCTATGAAACAATAAAATCATACAATACCCAAGAATGGGAAATAAAAGCCCAAAACTTTAATGATGCGGTAGGGCGATTGATTGAAGAGTATGAGAAAAGCCGTGAGATGGAAATGATACCGGTTACTATTGAAGGTAAGGAATTTAAACTGTCTCCGGGCAAGCATAATGAAGTACAAGCGGCGGTCATTAATGAGTTTGCACCTCGTTTTGCGGCAGGCGCAAAAGTCCTTTATATCGGTGATACTGCCAATAAAGACCTTTATTGTAACAAGGAGCTTTTAAAAGAAATTGGCATTCCGATCACAGAACACAGCAAACTGCCGGATATTGTCATTTATGACGGTAATAAAGAGTGGCTATTCCTAATCGAAGTGGTTACTTCGCATGGGCCGGTATCTCCCAAACGTGTAATCGAGCTGGAAGATTTCACGAAAGAATGCAAAGCGGGGAAAGTATATGTTACTGCTTTTCCTGATAGATCAGAGTTCAAGAAACATGTGGCTGATATTGCATGGGAAACCGAAGTTTGGATAGCGGAGAATCCAGACCATATGATTCATTTTAATGGAGATAGATTTATAGGGCCAAGATAGTAAATTTGTATTGAGTATGACAAAAGAAGAACTTATAGGAATAATTAAGAATAAGAAAAGTGCTCCTTTTTTATTTCTTGGATCGGGATTTACAAAACACTATTTAAATACCCCTACATGGGAAGAATTATTATCAAGATTTGCATCTAAACATATTAACGCATATTATACGTCATTAGGGACTTATGATTTATCTGTCATTGCCTCTGAAATAGCAAAAGAAGAAAATAAATCCTTTTGGGATTTACCTAATGATAACAAATTCAAGCAGTCATTTCAAGACAAGGCAATAAGCACAAGTAGTGTGCTTAAATATAAAATTGCAACTTTCTTAAAAGAGCTAACACATAATAGTATTCCAGAAAAATACACAGAGGAATTAGAGCTTCTTAAAACGATTAATATAGATGGAATAATAACAACAAATTGGGATGACTTAATAGAAATATTACTTCCTAAATTAACTAAATATGTAGGGCAAGAAGAGTTGATATTTTCATCCGTTCTTAATATTGGAGAAATATATAAAGTACACGGCTGTGTTTATCAACCTGAAACAATGGTTTTAACAAAAGAAGACTATAATGGATTTAATGATAAAAACACATATTTAGCAGCTAAATTAATAACAATATTTATAGAACACCCAATTGTCTTCATAGGTTACTCTATAAATGATAGCAATATAAAGGAAATATTATCATCTATAGTAAAATGTCTTAATCAGGAGAAAATTAAGAAGCTGCAAAATAATTTATTCTTTGTAGAATGGAATCTTGATGAAAACTCTGATTTTATGATTCAGCCACATGATATTACTATGGAACATGGGTTTATTTTGCCTGTCACTCGTATTATTACCCATGAATATAAACCGGTATATGAATGTTTAGCAACATTTGAAAGAGGAATACCTACACATTTGTTACGTTTATATAAGAAACAATTCTATGAAATAGTCTTCTCTGAAAAACCGGAAAAACAATTATATGCTTTACCCGGAAAAGATATAGATGTAACGCCTAATATTCAAGTTGTTTATGGTTTTGGAGCTATTGATAAATACAAATCTGCAGTAGGATATACCGGATTAAAGGCTATTAATCTATTTAGAGATATAGTTGATAATAATGGAAATTATGAACATGAAATAATATTAACTAAGACAATACCAGAATTACGTAAAAATACAAAGTTTATTCCTTGCTATAAATATTTAAAGGCGGTTGGCATAATAAGTGATGAAACTTATAACAATAATAAATTAGGTGTGAATTTTCCTCTTAATAAGAAAGAAGATTTTTATTTTTATTCATTTCGGGAGGATGAAAAGAAAAAAACTATAAATGAAGCTATTGAAGATTATGCAGATGCTATTTGGAAAGTATGCGCTTTAATTCCCTATTTAGATATAAAAGATGAAGAACTTGAAATTTTACATGATTTTATATCAAAGAATTTCAATGACTTTTTAGTACTAAAAAAGAAACCTGATTATTCTACTTATTTTAAAAAATTAATATGTTTTTATGATTGGAGAAAGTATGGTTGGTAAAAATTGAAATAGAAAGGCTTACTATTATGCGTATAGTATAAACCCCACCCCGCCGGCTTCCCAAGAAACAGCAGAGTGGGGTTGTTTTTATGGCTTCGGTTACAGGAGCTATAACTTCAGCTTGGGTTTGGGCTTTTCGGGGCGGTCAGGATCGGGATCGTCCTTGTTGCCGGACTTGGGAACGCCTCCGATGACGAGCTTGCCGCCAAGTGCTCCCATTGCCTCTTTGATGCTGATGCTTTTGGGCATTTTACTTATTTTGAGTGGCGTCAAGAAACTGATTTAGTATAATACGGTATCGTAAATGAGTTGAAATGTTAAGTATTTACTCTTTTTTGGTTTTCAGTGCTTTAATCATATTATATTCTCAAAATTATTAGTAACTTTGCTATTGCTTACAAAATTTACCGCCGTAAATTTTACAGTGGTAAACTTTGCAGTAGTGAAATCGAACATAAAATGATAAGGATATGAAATTCTACAATAGAGAAAAAGAGTTAGCATCATTGGAAAAGGTTCGCCAAGTATCCTTTTCCGTGCATTCCCAAATGACTGTCCTTACCGGTCGGCGACGTATCGGCAAGACCAGTCTTATATTCAAGAGTTGCGAGGATACTCCTACGGTGTACTTGTTTGTCAGCCGAAGCAATGAAACAGATCTCTGTCTACGATTTACTTCCGAGATCCGGCAGGCACTTGATATTTATGTACCGGAACTTACCAACTTTGCAGAAATGTTCCGCTTCTTAATGGATTTGGGAACACGGATGGAATATAATCTGGTTATAGACGAATTTCAGGAGTTCTATTACATAAATCAAGAGATTTACAGTTTGATGCAGGATACTTGGGATCGACTGAGGAAACAGAGCCATGTCAATCTTATCGTGAGCGGTTCGGTCTATACCCTTATGAATAAAATCTTCAGGGATTCAAAAGAACCGCTGTATGGCCGTGCTGACAGTATCATGAAGTTAGCTCCTTTTACTACTTCCGTATTGAAAGAAATCATATCGGATCATAAGGCCGACTATACTAAAGATGACTTGTTGGCACTCTATACCTTTACCGGTGGTGTCCCAAAGTATATCGAGCAGTTTATGGACAATGGATGTACAAGCATGGAAAGCATGGTCGATTTCATGTTGCAACCCGATTCATCCTTTCTGACTGAAGGACAGGCTTTGCTGATACAGGAGTTCGGAAAAAAATACGGTAATTACTTTTCTATCTTATCAGCAATCTCCAATGGTAAGAACACCCTGCCGGAAATGGAAGCGGTTATGGGTGGAATGAGTCTGGGCGGACAATTGAAGAGATTGGAAGAAGACTATAATCTGGTAAAGAAGAAACGGCCCATACTCTCCAAAGAGGGTTCCCAGACAGTCCGTTATGAAGTTTCGGATATGTTTTTGCGTTTCTGGTTCCGGTATTTTATCAAGTATCAAAATTATATAGAGATACAGAATTTTGAACGCCTGGCAGATATTATAAAAAAGGATTATCCGACATTCTCCGGTTTGGCTCTGGAAATGTATTTCCGCCAACAGATGATGGAAAGCAAGGAATTTGCAGATATAGGCTCTTGGTGGCAAGGCAAGAATAATAAAGATCAGGATGAAATAGATATTGTCGGACTATATGCGGAAGAGAAAAAAGCTCTGGTAGCAGAGGTGAAAAGACAATCCAAAAATTTCAAGCCGGATTTGTTTGCGCTTAAAGTAGAGGAATTACGGAAGAAAGGTTTGTTTAAGTATGAGATAGAGAGCAGGCTTTTTTCAATGGAAGACATGTAGATGTGAATTTTATTTAAATACCATGATTACCAAAATTGATATTGAAAGATTTGGATTGTTCTCAAATTATTATTGGAAACAACATATTCTATATACCCATGGTTTGGGCTTTTCGGATTGGTCAGGATCGGGATCGTCCTTGTTGCCGGACTTGGGGACGCCTCCGATGACGAGCTTGCCGCCGAGTACTCTCATTGCCTCTTTGATGCTGATGCTTTTGGGCATTCCGCTTAGTTTGGGCGGAGTACGCTGTCTGTCGGTGAGAAAGTCGGGCATCCGGTGGACATAAGGCTCGGCAGAGGGTGTATCCTGCATGGGAATACTGTCCGGTGAAGGACTGCCGGGCGGAGTATCGGCGACAGATATGCCGGCGGCGGGGGCGTTATCCTGTCCGTCGGGCGTTATCGGTTGGGAGGGTACAACTTCGATCACGCTGTCGGTGCTTTTTCCTGCGCATCCGCTGTTTTTTGAGGTTTTGCCTAAAAATAAATACTCCCGAAATTCATTGAATTTTAGGAGTATTTTTTTGCTTGTTTTTGTGATCCAGCTGGGATTCGAACCCAGGACCCCAACATTAAAAGTGTTGTGCTCTACCGGCTGAGCTACTGAATCGGGCCACAATGTTTCTCAATTGCGGGTGCAAATATAGGGAGTTTTTCGTTAGTTACAAAAAATGGTTGCTGTTTTTTCTGAATATTTTTATATGCTTTCGTTTAATCTATTCGTTATAAGTTATATAGCATATTACAAAATAGGTAGGTTTATTTTTCTTTCTATTCCGATTCCGGTTTTTATACCGTCAGACCGGTTCGCCAGGAACGGTCCGGTAAGGCTTTCGTTGATTTCATCGGTTCTTCTCCTGCTCGGAAAAACAAAATCTTTTGTTTTTCTCTCGCTTATTCGAAGAACTCACTGACCGGCGGAACTCCTCACTGTGCAAAAAAACTTTACGTTACGTTTCCGTCAGACACCACCGATCGGACGTTCGGAAAACCTAACCGGACACTCGTTCCCGCTCCAATGGTCCTCCGGCATAAAACCCTGCATCTCACGGCAGAGCTAACCGGCAAAGAAAATACAACCAGAAATTTGCAGTAGCAGGAAACCAGACCGTCCGGATTATTTTCGGGGGGAATGGTATTTCTCAAATCAAGATTAGTCTGCAATTTAGTGATAACGTAAGTCGGAGGTGTTCGTGTTTGGAGACCATTGGAGCTCTGTCGGGTGTCGTCTTGCTTTTTCTGAACGCCCGACCGGTGGTGTCTGACGAACGTAGTGAGGAGTTCCGCCGGTCAGTGATAGAAAGGGCTAGACGACCGACAGAAGCGACCGGGTCCCTAAACACGAACACCGAAGACGAATAAGTAACGACAGAATAATTCTACCATAAGTTTGGAGAAACGGAAAATGAAAGTGTATCTACTGCCACATTTTCGAAGCAAGAGACTAAATTTTCTATTTCATCCGATAAAAATACAACCAGATAAAAAATCCTATTTTCCGAAGCACGATAGTGATCCAGATGATTAACTTCCTGACCATAAAACTACGAATTAAATCCTTCCGCCATATACGCTACGAAAGTAATTACCGTATTTCTTAAATACTTTACATAAAAAAGTAAATAAACAGAAAAGAAATCAACAAACCTTTAGCAACCGATTTCTAAGACCGATTCATGCGGTCACCGGATTTTCATATGTAGAATAGGAAAATAATTCCAGAATCTCTCCCCTACTATTCTTTTATATCACCGATCAGTAACAGGGGGATAAGGTTCCGTATCGGTATAATCCAAAATATCGATATAGAATCCTGTAATTTTTTTCAACTGGAAATCCGGTTTTTCAAACAGATAATGGCCTAGAAAACGGGATTCGGAGTACATCATATCCCCTTTGTTTTTTTCTTTTACGGCCATAGGGTCTATAAACTCCATAAGCCTTATGAACTTTAGAAACCGAAGTTATCGTTCCGATAAGTTTTTTACTGAACGACCCCGACGACCCAGGCAAACAGATTAGCTATCAGTTTCGACGCATTGCTATTGATGGTTCCTTTCGAATTGTTAATTCCGCTATTACTATTATTTGCAGAAAAGATATCGATATCTCCGATATAGATAATCCGGCGAGACATATCGACGCCCAAGACAATGCCACCGCCCGGTCCGTTCAATAGAGGGGTAATCCCTTCTGCACTCCCGGGACCGATTTCTCCATGAGTAACGTCATAATTCTGAAATTTGAAATTTGCATCGACAGGAGTATAAGGCGTGACAGTAAAGGGCCCCATATCCGTAAAAAAATCAGAAGCCGACTTTCCGGCCAACGGATATGAACCGCTTTTCGGTGAAGTTTGCATCAAATCCGGAGTACTTCCGAGAAATTCCTGCATGATAGGAGTATTGACTCCCTGGGAATCGAAAGACAAAATCAATACCCGTTTTGCAGAAGCCTTCAACCATCTGCCGACGGGTGAAAGATCAATCCTTAAATCACCATTACTGACATAATTGAAATAAATAACATCGGCAAGTGCTAAAGCAGCATCGTTTATACTACTGGCAGATACATTCGTCAACAGCAAATTAAAGCCTCCACAAATGACAGTACCACCAGTACCGAAGTTAGCCGGATTATTCAGAATCCCCTGCAGGCCTGCTCCCCGGCTTTCAGGCGAAATATTGGGTAATAACAAATTTTCTCCTAAATGTCCTAAATAGCTTCTGAACGAAACCATATTTATCGTCCGGCCCGAAATATCCACAATTTGTTGGCGAATAGTCATCAATATACGCCAACGGCTGGCATTGATCACAAAATATGCTTTTCGTTCATCACTGTCGCTGTTATTACTTTGCAATGCAGTGACCACGATATGCCTCCCGTTATTCGTTTTTTCCACTTTGAAATACGAACCGGTAAGCGATTGTGCAGCTGTCCCCGACACATTGCCCTGTTCATCCGACCATTGGAAGGTATAATCGGAAAGATCTGTATCGACCTGAACGGTCAACGCTGCATTCTGTTTACTTCCCAGGACAACCTCGCGTGTAGATACTCCAAAATGATGATCCGTATCGAAATACATGTCTGTCGTCGACTCGTCCCAGGATTGTATATCCAGATTAATTTGTGCAGAACGATTACTGGCCGCTTCATCAGCCGATGGCCAACCCGGCCCGGCAACGCTCCGTATCGTGAAAACATAACGATGATTCCTCAATATCTGACCGAAACTTCCCTGAGTATCGTCCGGATCAAAATCAATCCGGTAATAGGTCACTTCCCCACTACCTGCATACTTTCCTCCAACGACAACACAAGTAGCCCCGTTCACCCGTTCAGACTCGGCAGGAGAAACCGATTCCGACAAATAAAGTCCGGAAACCGCCTGGTTACCACTTACTGCCGAGACCGGGGTATTGACCTCCATCCGGCTATTCACCGGAATACTTGGAGCGGTAACAACAGGAAGATCCTGATTCGCTATGAGTTGTATCCGGCTATTCACCCGATAAGCTTGTATGCTTGTCAATTCAAAATTCGTAATCCCACCGACCAACACATCTACCCGGGCAACAGCTCTTAACATGCTCACACCGCTGATTTCTTGCCGGTAATTCGCATCCAGCCCTGAAACCAGCCGGTAATGTCCGGACATCGGTAAAGTAGTGAAATTTCCACCGAGGGGGAACCCCAGCTGTAATTTTGTCCGTACCTCGTTTTCGGTATCACCGACCTGAGGTTCATTCGCCAATACTGCTGCTGTAGCATTAGCAACAATATAAAGGTCCAAGGTTTTATCTGTTGCAAGCAAACGGGCACTGAACGAAGTGGTCGTTCCTGAATTTGTGATCGAAATGCCCGGAACCCGGTATTTATATCCCCCCTCTTCGAAAACCAACAACTGAATTTCATCTATTTCTGTCTCCCGATCATTCCCGGCCTTACTTCGGACCTCTTTACCGGAATAAGGTCTGGAAACAATCAAACGCACCCATACCTCATTTTCTCCGGTATACTGCTCTTCCACTTCTTCCAGTCGGTCTGTACAAGATGTAAATCCGAACAATCCCATCCATAAAATCCATATTAGAACGCCCGTTCGCCTCATATTATATTTCCTCCTCTAACTCTGTTTTTTTACTGATAAACGAAACTTTTCTTTCTTGGTTATGAAAAAACTTTTCTTATTTCTCTACCGGCCACCGCTCAATAGCAAATAAAATTTAATGAAACGGACGAAAAGTCAAAACTTCAGGAATATAAAACAAAAAACAAAAATCCCAGTAAAACCCTTATAAATTGACAAACTAAAAAAGAATACAATGAGAAAGAATTGTTTGTTTATGATAATGTTCGCTGAGGGTGTCCAAAAAGGCAAAATACCCCCTTGTAGAATCGGATATTTGATTTCAGTCTCCAATAGGGATACGAATAAATCGAGGGTGCCAAATACTTTTTGGACACCCTCAAAAACGATGCTTCGCCGGCCGAAAGCGACCTGCCCATAGATCAAAATCCGACAGAGGTATTCGCCACATTCAAAATCAATGCCCCGGCAAATATGCAGACCAAAGCCACAAACAGCGGTACCGCCGAGGAAACGGCAGTAAAAACCCTCCATGTTTTTATTTATGATGTCGCTTCTCCTCACGCCCCGACAATCGCATCTTTCAGTACCGACGCCAATACCCTGATCAATTCAGGTAATAGCTGGACAGCTTCTACCCCAATCCGGACCTTAAAAGCCGATAAATATATCTTTGCCGGCATCAACCTGACTCCTGCCATTATCAATGAAATTACCTCCAGAGGCCTGGGAGCTTTCAGTTATAAAGAATTCGAACAAAGTATCTCCGACTTAACCAATCCGACCGATGGTTTCGTCATGTTCAACACGACATATCCTGCCGTCACTCCCGGCGATGCCTTAGCCACTTCGGCCGAAGCGGCCAAAGCGAATCCGATCTCTATCCCTGTTTCCCGGGTAGTGGCCAAAGCTGCTGTCGTTAAAAGCACTTCTTTCGTCGTCAACGGCGGTGGGACTATGCAAAATATCACCTATGGCTGGAGAAATATAAACCGACGCTTTTATTTTATCCCTAAAATCGATGGAGGGATCATCAAAGATTACAATTGGGATAGCTATAATGTAAATGATTTTGTTCGCGGAACCGATCAGATTCCGGTAAATGAAGCAACGGCCACTCCCACTACTTTTAGTTATGCTCTTGAAAATTCATTCAATTATATCCCCGGAAGTTCGTTGGTCGACCAAACCACCTTTTTAAGTATACAGGGGCAATTTCTTCCGACCCAGATTTGCAGAATCAAGACCGGAGTTACTGCTCCCCAGGGAGCGACAGACTTCGAATTCGTCAATAACCCGAATGGTTACGGGACGTTTTATGTCGTACGTACCGACGATGGTAGCAGTAACTATTTCATTACCGGCACAGATGCAGAAAAATATGCCGAATTATGTATTGCCCATGCTCCGGATATGCCGGCACTTACCGGAGGTTATTCCTTGAGTGACAACACCTTCACCAACGGGATGTGTTATTTTCATGTACTTGTAAACAGTGCAGCCAGCGGGCAATACGGTCCCTATGGAATTTACCGGAACCAATATTACCGCATGACCCTCAATTCTATTCAAGCCCCGGGTAACCCGAACGATAATTTCGACCACAATCAGGTTATCAGCCCCAACACTTGGGTTGACGTAAATATCACCGTAGACGAATGGCAGGAAATCGATGAAGATTGTGACCTATAAAATAAAAATACAGTACAACCTACGGATAATGAAGGTGATCCCAACCCTGTCGTTTATCACGTTAATCTTTTTATCCGCAGGTTGTATACGTGAAAATCGTTCCGGCTGCGGGGGATATTTGTCATTGAAATTCCGCTACACCGATTCTAATGGTGCTCCTTTGACGCCGGGATTTCCCGAAACCGACCATTTGTCGGTTTTTGTTTTCGACCGGCAAGGAATATTCGTATGTGAACGAAAAGATTCGGCTTTGCAACTCGATCACTACATGATGGAAATGCCCCTTCCCCAAGGCCGATACCAGTTTGTCGTCTGGGCCGGTTTATCCGAAAGTTACCGGTTATCTTCCCATGTCCCTTCACAAACCCATCTCGAAGATTTCGGATTACAGTTAAACCGGACAACCGATAATACAGTCCCTATTCTCCCTTCATTACTCTATCATGGCCTACATGAAACGATCGACGTAAACGCCGACGAGGACCAGGAAATCACAGTTGATCTCCGGCGGATCACCAACAATATCCACGTAATCGTCCATTATGCCACCCCCACTCTACAACCCCGGATCAGTATAGAAGATAATAACGGTAATTATGATTATCAAGGAGAAACTCTATCCGGTCAACCGATAAGCTACCTCCCGGAATATTCTCAACCGTCGGATTCTCCGAATACCTGGATCGCCGATTTCAATGTCATGCAATTACAAACCGATAGTGACACCCGGCTAAAGATATACAGTCCCGAAAAGGAGCTTCAATACAATGAAAAACTGATCAGCGGATTACTTGCCGAGAATCCCGATATTGATTTTAATTCCGACCATGACTTCACTATAGAAATCACTTTCGACAGTTATTATGTACCCGTCAGTATCCGGATCAATGACTGGGAAATCATTATCGAGGAAGCTGTTTTACCCTTTTTCAGCCCGATAAAGTACATGCCTGAGCAACGGATGTCCGGCAGGGACCAACGGATGATCGAACTCCCCGATTTTTTGCAATCCGATCTTTTGCATTACCCTTTCGGAGCGTCTGTTGGGTAAAGAAGTAAAGGAATAAATCTCCGGTAGTTGTAATTGCCTGAAAGCATAATCCAGACAAGCCCGGGCACCTTCGGTAGCATATCCCCGTCCCCAGGAGTTTTCGCATAAGCGCCAACCGATCTCGATACAGGGACAAAAATCTGTTTCAAAATTCGTATGATGTAAGCCGATATAACCGATAAATTTCCCGGATATTTTTACTTCTGCAGCAAATAATCCCCAACCGAATGTGTCGATTTCCCGTCGGATGCGTTCATAAAAATCCCGGCTTTCTGTGTCGGTCAGTGGTTTCAGAAAATATTCCATCACCTTGGGATCCCGATTCATTCGAGAAAAAACAACCGAATCCTCTTCTCTCCAATCCCGTAAAACCAATCGCTCTGTTTCTAAATAAATCATGTATTATAGGTTTACATTCGAATCGATAAAATTTCTCAAGTTATTCCAGTGAAATCCGCTCTAAATCATCCGGCACATAAACCCTGCCGGTAAACACCGAAGAGGCTTCACGGGTATATGCTTCCTTACGTTCAGCCAGAGTCTTATCTTCCGTATGATACAGGACTAAATGTTTTACCCCCAAAGCTTCGGCCAAACGACCGGCATCCAAAGCAGTACTGTGATGTTTTTCATAAGGTGAAAAAATTTCCCGGTCGCGATACAAACAAAAAGCTTCGGCCAGTAACCAGTCGGCCTGTTCGACATATTTCTTACAGGCCTCATTATAAGGTTCGTCTCCCAGACAAACCAGCACCTGTCCATCGGGTAACAAAACCCGGAATCCGAACTGCTTCATCTTGGTAGAAAGAATATCGAAAAAACAGATTGGCAGTCCCAGGATTTCTTTCCGGGTACCGTCCTTTACCTCACCCCAAAAGATACGTTCATCTATATATTTCAAAATTTTCCCGGGGAGTGTCAAACGGCAAAAGGTTCTCAGTGCATCGATCACTTCATTATGCCCGTAAACGATAAAATTCCTTCTATATTTATCATTCGACATCAAAGTAGCTATTTTCCGGATAACCCAGATCGCTCCTAAGATATGGTCGGTATGGGCATGTGTTACAAACATCTCACGAATACCTGTAAAAGGAACTCCGGCTTGCTCCAGCTGCTTGAAAATGCCGTTTCCGCCTCCTGCATCCACTAAAAAATATTCTTCTCCTGAAGAGAGTACAAAACAGGTATTATAACAACGGGTCACCATGGCATTGCCTGTACCTAACATAATTAATTCCATACCGATCAGATTAAAATCAGGGATAAAAATACATCATTTTATTCCTTTTTCTGCCTTTCGACCGAAAAATCAGGTGGTCGAAGCAGCATTTTTCTTTCCTCCGATCATCAAGACGGCGATCGCAGAGCTGACAACCATAATAATTGCCGTAGTGTGCAGGATATTTCCTATTCCGACTAAAGGCGAAACGATTCCTCCCGCCAGGAAGCTGACGGCCCCGAATACCGCCGATGCAGCCCCGGCGTTCTGCCGTTCGGAGTCCAACGCCAAAGCTGTAGAAGTCGGCAAAACAAGGCCCCCGAAAATCAGATTCAAAAAAAGAGCCGTTTCAAAGTAAGCGATCGGCATTTCATACCACAAAGTCAGTCCGGTAAATACAGCCAACACAAACGAACCGATCACCCCGGTAACCATCCCCTGCCTAATATGCCGAAAACGGCCGGCAAGCGTTGTTCCGATAATCAGTGCAATTGCATTTACAGCAAAACACAAGCTATATAACAGAGGGGATAACCGATAATGTTCCTGTAAAACAAAGGGAGAAGAAGAAATGTAAGCGAAAATCATTCCAAAAACGAAAGCTTGTATGAACACATAGCCCATAAACCGACGTTTTTTGAAAAGAGGCAGAAAAGTCCGGAAAGAAGAAAAAGCCGGTACATCGATCCGACGTTCAGGAGGTAAAGGCTCTTTCAGGCGCAAGCAAAGTAAAAGCAACAGAACTCCTAAAAACAGTAGAAAAACAAAAATACCCAACCAGTTGGTAAATTTCAACATAACTCCTCCCCCCACCGGAGCCAATATAGGCGCCAATCCGTTTACCGCCGAAATCATAGCAAAAGCCTTCGCCAATTCTTTACCACCATAACAATCGGTAGCCACCGAACGGGAAATCACAATACCACCGGCCCCTGCAATTCCCTGGAGAAAACGAAAAAAGATAAAAGCTCCGATACTCCAAGAGCAAATACAAGCGATGGTCGAAAAAATAAAAAGCCATAAGGAAAGCAGAAGTGGCAATTTTCGTCCGTATTTATCGCTCAAAGGGCCGACGATTATCTGTCCGAATCCCAATCCCAGCATAGCTGTCGTAATCCCCAATTGCACCATAGAAGCCGTTGTATCGAAATAAACGGTCATAGAAGGTAAGCCAGGTAAATACATATCTGTCACAAAAGGGCCGAAAGCAGCCAGAATACCTAATAAAACCAGTAAAATGTCTTTGAATTTTGCATATCTTCCTATTTAAAATCACGCTACAAAGTTCTATCGATTTCCTCATTCCCAAAAGTTTCATTTCCTATGCAATTGGTTTTATTTGAAAATAACTTTATCTTTACAACATGCTAAACAGGATTCATTCACCCCAGAACTGTCTTTCCTCTCTTTGGGACAAATCGTTTCTTCAGGAGAGAGGAATAGCTTCTTTTTTTTTGACTGAAAAAAATACGTTCGAAAATACTCCCTTATTCGACGGAATATTCCGTTATCTTTTAATTCAAAAAGGGACGGCACAAATCACGATTACCGGTTTGGAATACTTTTTAAAACCTTCCTGCCTGGTGGTTCTTGCCCCGGAATACTATTGTCAATTTACAGAGATCGGTTCTGATTTTCAAGGCAGTTTATTGTTAGTCGATAAATCTTATTTAGACACTTTACCCGCCTCCGACAAAATGTACCGGCACATCACGAAAGTCATGCTACAACAACGGCAGGTCAATCTTTTGAATCAGCAACAACATCGGGTTGTATCCGAAAGTATACATACCATTCAGGAAAAATTAAAACTGACCCATCACCACCTAAAACACGAAATCATACAAAATGCCCTGGTAACCTTTCTTCTGGAACTCAGCAACATTTGGATCGAAAATCATTGGAACTTGCTCGATGAACCCTATCAAATCAGATACGAATATATCCTGAAACGTTTTTTCGACTCTCTGATGCAAAATTATCGCCGGGAACATTTAGTACCGTTCTATGCCGATCAACTGAATATCACCACACAATATCTTTCTTCGGTCATTAAAAGCCTGACCGGGCGTACGCCTAGTCAGTTTATTTTTGAAAGACTTTATTGTGAAGCCCGGGCTCTACTCGATCATCCCGATTTATCGATCAAAGAAATAGCCGAACTATTACACTTTTCCGATCAATCCGCTTTCGGTAAGTTTTTCAAAAAACGATACGGACAATCCCCTGTCGATTACCGGAAAAGACACCCTATTTAAAAAGCCAATCTTCTCCAGACAATCGGTTATACAACTTTTTCCTCACGTTCATTCATAATCTGCGGCATATTAGCCAACGCCCAACCGACCAGGCCTTCCAGATAAGGAATCAAACTAAGCCCCCGGGGAGTCAGGCTATACTCCACCCGGGGAGGAATTTCAGGATAGGCTTTACGCCCGATTAAACCGTCGGCCTCCAAAGTACGCAAAGTCACCGAGAGCATACGTTGGGATATATCGCCGATACTTTTCTGTAAATCATTGAAGCGCATTACTTCATTTGCATCCAGCGTAATCAATATTAACATCGCCCATTTACTACTCAACCGGCTCAGTATATCACGGATCGGACAATTCTCGGCATGATGAAAATTTTTCATTTTTTTAACTTTTTACAATCAGCTGTTTTTCAATATTAGTTACATCGAGGTAATTTACTAATCTTCAAGTGCGTTCTTGCATGTTCAAAAAACACCGCTTACCTTTACATCACAAAAGTAATAAACTTACTAAAAATAACTATTGTCTCATTTATAAATTATACGACTATGTCAAAAAAAGTAGCAGTATTAGCAGTAAATCCGGTTAACGGATCAGGATTATTCCAATACCTCGAAACCTTCTTTGAAAAAGGAATCTCTTACAAAGTATTTGCAGTTTCCGATACGAAAACCATCAGGACCAATTCAGGTATCCCCCTGGAAGCAGACGATATCATAGCCCATCTGTCCGGTCATTCCGACGAATTCGATGCTTTGGTATTTTCATGTGGTGATGCAGTACCTGTATTCCAGAACAATGCGACCCAACCTTACAATGTCGATCTATTAAAAGTCATTCAGGAATTCGCCACTAAAAAGAAAATAATGGCCGGACATTGTGCTGCAGGTTTAATTTTTGAAATTGCAGGTATCACAGAAGGGAAACGCCTGGCCATTCATCCTCTGGCCAAAGCCGCTATTCAAAAAGGCATCGCAACCGACGAACCTGCTGTGATCGACGATAATTTCTACACGGCTCAATGCGAGCATACCCTCCCGGTATTAATGCCCCGCTTGGTAGAAGCATTAGCATAACAGGCTTCCGGCAGACGTTTTTATCGTTTAGCATTCCTCTGCCATTGCCGGAAGGGAATTAGTTTATAAAGTTCGTAAAGAACTTTATAAACTTTATAAACTAGAGAAAGTACGGTATACCAACACCCTGGCATCTTCTTCCAGAATAACGGTAAACTCCTTGCCGGTAGCTTCGTTCAATGTCGCTTCCCACCAATACAGGAGACGCCTTTTTTCTATCGGATAACGAAGTCCGGATACAGAAATCCTACCATTAGGATACAATGAAAACAAGGAAACCTGTTGTCCCGGTTCACTATCCAAAGTAGTCGTCCGGTATAAGGGTGTAAACCATCCGAAATCGGAAACCATTTCTACCCGTTCGAATTCAGTCACATACTGGGCCAGCAAAGAAATATTACCCAAGGTATGATCTTCACGCCTACCGGTAGCCCCCAGAATCAATACTTCCCGGAAGCCTAAAGTTTTGACATAATTCACAGCCTTGGTCAAGTCGTTCGTCTCCTGATCTTTCACCCGGTGAATCCGATCGGAATAACGGTTTCGAACCGGTTCCGGCAAACTATCCAAATCACCGACAACCGCATCCGGTAGCCGGCCATTCTCCAATCCGATCACAGCCCCATCACAGGCAACAACAAATTCAGCCTGCCTCAATAGTTCCAATGCCTGTTGCCCTGTCGGAAATAAACCGTTTGCAACAACCACACATTTATATCTTTTGATCATACCACTTTCCTTTCTTTTTCCAATTGATCCATCCTACAATCGCTAATACGCCATAACATACAAATAAAAAGCAGGTCGGATACAAAGCCCGCTGATAATACAACAATGCCGACACCCCGTCGATCACCACCCAAAACCACCAGTGTTCCAATATTCTCCGGGCCAGCATCCACGTTGCCGTAATACTCAAAGCTGTGGTAAAAGCATCTCCGGCCGATACGGGCGAATCGGTATAATCCGACAAAATGAAATACAACGTACCGTACAAAAAAACAGTTACGACAGTAATGCCCCATATCAGCCTGATATTCAAACGACGGTACAATATCAGCACTTCAGTGCCTTCCTGTACAGCCTTTCCCTTATGCCATTGCCAGAAACCGTATATACTGATGCAGACATAATAAATATTCAGGCTCATGTCGGCATAGAATTTAGAGAAGAAAAAAACAAAGATATAGACAAACGAAGTAACAAACCCGACAATCCACATTGCCCGATGCTGAACGATCTCCAAACCGAGATAAAGCAAACCCGTCAATACACCGAAATATTCCAGTCCTTGTTCCATGCGTTTTCCTTAAATATACAACTGCAAAAGTAAGTTTATTTCGTTACTTATTCGTCTCCGGTGACCGGAATTGTCGACCCGGTCACTTCCACCGGTCAGTGAAGGAAAGCCTTAACGGACCGGTCCAGGCGAACCGGTCTGACGATATAAAAAACGGAAGCGGAATAGAAAGAAAAAATAAACCTAGAATCAAATCGGCCTATAAAGTCTATAAAGTTCATAAAATGCATCGACCGGCGTTCTTTCCCGATCATTTAAAATCACCGAACAAATGTCTCAAAGCTATCAGCGGGTGATAAAATAACATTCTCGGACCGGCATAGCGCATCACCTGCCGCATTTTCTGCCGCATACCGGGTTTATAGCAATGTATTTTACAATGTTTACACGAAGTTTTACGTTCTCCAAACGGACAATGCTCCAAACGGGCATGCGCATACTCCAACAAAGCCCGGCACTCCTCGCACAAACAATCGTTCCCTTCCTGCTTCCGGCAATACAAACGGACCATCATCCCGACCACTCTTTTTTCTCTTTCAATCCGGGACATATCCATCTACAAATTTCCGATATTGTTTTTCAACTTCCTGCAAGAGCTTTAAAGGACATTTCGATCGTTTATCAAAAAACGAAACCGTTACCGTCAACCCTTCCTTTTTTTTCACCTTGCTCCAATTACCTATAATCTGTCCGCCATATAAAATCACCGGATAAAACGTCCCCCACCTGTTAAAAGCTTTCGAATGGTGCTTTTCCGGAATAACGGGAGTCCGGTCTTTATAGCTCACCAAATACTCATCGAAAGGAGGAAGCAATTGGATCAGATCTCTATTTTCCGTTTTCCGACAAGCTGCAAACACCCAAAACGCCTGTCCTTCAAAATGTTCTTCAACTAGAAGTTCTTTAATCGAACCGATCGCCTGTTGGGCTTCTGTCACCGTCAGTCCCGACCACCAGACGAAATCTTTTAGAGTAGCAGGAGAATGACTACGAAAATAATTGACAGCCAGACGCGCCAAAGCTTCTTCCCTGGGCAAGGAGGAGGCAGGGGCCACCTGTTCATCCAGCAAAGCATAACCGGGCTTTCCATTCTTATCCGCACCGCTACATACAATCCCTTCCATTTCGGCCCGGAGCACATAACGTCTTACCCGATCGCCGGTAACAGGGACACCGGCATGCCCCAACTCCATTTCTATCTCTTCACGCGTGAGGCAGTTTCCTCCGGACAGCATCTTACCGATCAAATCATTACACTGAGTATATTGATTTTCTGAAATGTCCAGTCCACTGGCTTTCACCCAGGAATCGATCACCTTTTTGAGCCGGGAAGAAGTGAGTTGCAACATCCAGCGTAAATCTTTTCCGGCAACATAATGCCAGGTAGGACGCATAATGTGAGTCCGCACAATTTCCCCTTTCGCCAGGGCCTCATTTACTTGCGCAATCGTAGCCGACTTCAAACGCAGCCCGACAGCCCATTTCGACATGGTATAATCTTGTGCCTGCATGGCTCCCATCCAACCGACCAAATCGGCAGGATGCCCGAATTCAGGTTCTGCCAACTGATGGCATGCCATCCGAATATTTGTCAATGTACCCATTTTATCCGATCTTTACCGCCGCAAGTTGGCAAAATTGTCTGAGAATAATGCATATTCAAATCATAATTTTCCGGCAAATTTACCGAAGTCATCACTGAAATCACTATTTTTAAAACAAAAGATTTTCGTAAAAATGCCAGGCCGATCATGCTACGCTGTGGACCGATGACATATTCGTAGGTTTATTTTTTCTTTCTATTCCGGTTCCGGGTTTTGTGCCGTCAGACCGGTTCGCCTGGAACGGTCCTGCTCCAATGGTCTTCCGGCATAAACCCTGCATCTCACGTTAACACGACCTGGCAAAGGAAAAATTAGAAAAATTTTATAGAATAAAATACCGGCTCACCTCTATCGGATTATGGATAGTTGGGTTACTTTACCGGAAAATCTTTTTTCGTTGAAATTTATGGTTTTCAGGTCCGGTTTAGCTTGCCAGGTAGTGACAACGGGAGTCGAAGGTGTTCGTGTTCGGGGACCATTGGAGCTCCGGCGAGTGTCGTCTTGCTTTTTCTGAACGCCCGACCGGTGGTGTCTGACGGAAACGTAACGTAAAGTTTTTTGCGGAGTGAGGAGTTCCTCCGGTCAGTGAAAGAAAAAGCCAGACGACCGACAGAAGCGACCGCGTCCCCCAACACGAATACCGAAGACGAACAAGGACCGGAATAATTCTACATAAAAAATAACCGAGAAGTTATCATTTGGTAATTTTTTACCCTATAGTTTGCCTTACCTTTGCGACGAAATTCAAAAAAAGAGGAATATGAGAGACAGTATTGATTTCGGAAGCATGAACATTTCGACCTTGTTCAGAAAATTATTGATTCCGACAGTTTTAGGAATGATATTTTCAGCAGTATTTGTAATCACCGACGGTATCTTTGTCGGGAAAGGAATCGGTAGTGATGCTTTAGCAGCCGTTAACATCACTGCCCCTTTGTTTATGATCACGACGGGTATCGGCCTGATGTTCGGTATGGGCGCATCTGTAGTCGCTTCTATTCACTTATCCCAGGGGAAAGTAAAAGTAGCGAATATCAATATCACCCAGGCAATCGGATTCGCTTCTTTACTCATTCTGATTCTGTCCGCCCTGTGTTGTCTGTTTTTAGAACCTTTGGCCCACTTGCTGGGAAGTTCGGAACGCCTATTGCCCGGCGTTATGGAATATATGATCTGGTATATTCCTTTTCTGGTATTCTATCTAATCCTGAATGCAGGGATGTTCTTCATCCGTTTAGACGGTTCCCCCAATTATGCCATGATGTGTAATGCTATAGCAGCAGTAACCAACATCCTCCTCGATTATATTTTCATCTTCCGTTTCGGCTGGGGACTGATGGGGGCAGCCTTTGCAACCAGTCTCGGGACAACGATCGGGGGACTGATGACAGTTGGTTATCTGCTGCGCCGGTCACATACTTTACATCTGCAACGAATCAAATTAAGCCGGAAAAGTATGCAACTTACCGCCCGGAATATCGGTTATATGGTTAAGCTCGGTTCATCGGCCTTTGTCACCGAACTATCCATCGCCTTTATGATGTTTCTGGGAAATTACGTATTCATCAGTCATTTAGGAGAAGACGGAGTAGCAGCATTCAGTATCGCTTGTTATTTTTTCCCGATTATTTTTATGATATACGACGCAATCGTGTTATCGGGTCAGCCGATCCTCAGTTATAATTTCGGTCTCCGGGATACATCACGGATCAAACAAACCCTCCGTTTGATGTACAGAACAGCACTCCTCTGCGGAATAAGTTTTTTCACCCTCACCGCCCTTTTCCGCCACCAGATTGTCGCTCTGTTTATCGGACCGGAATATGCAGCTTATCAGATTGCAGTGAAAGGTTTGCCTTACTTTGCCTTCGGCTTTATATTTTTCGCCGTCAATATGATTGGAATCGGTTATTATCAAAGTATCGAACGGGCACATCGGGCTACCGTCATCACCCTGCTACGCGGGATACTATTTATGCTGGTGGGCTTCCTGGTGCTTCCTATATTACTCGATGTAAAAGGAATATGGCTGGCCGTCCCTCTGGCAGAAGTACTCACCCTTCTCCTGATCGGCAGCCTTTATCTGCACGAAAAGCAGAAACAGAAGTCTTAAATTTACCGAAATCGGCTTTACTCCTGTGGAGAACTTTCGGTCTTGTCCGCCGCCCTTACGACTACCTTAATCTAAAATTAAGCACTATCTTTGCAGAGCAAAAAGAACAGATCAACTATGGAAGTCTTTATCGAGAAATTCTGCCGAAGGTATAACCTTTCAGAAACGGATGTAAAAGCATTGACAGAACAAATGCAGGAAGTACGTTTTAGAAAAAAAGAAGCTATTGTCATTGAAGGAGAACGCAATAGCAATTTATACCTGATCAAAGAAGGAATCTGGAGAGGACATTATTTGAAAGACGGAACCGATACGACTATCTGGTTTGCTTCTGTCGGTGAAATAGCCTTTTCGATCTGGGGATATGCCGACAATTCGATCTCCCAAATCTCTATAGAAGCCTGTAATGACAGTATCGCATACAGTATTCCGCGCCATCTTTTAACCAAGTTATTCGATTCATCCCTTGGATTAGCCAACCTCGGGCGCCGTCTGATGGAGCAACAATTGCTTACCACTGAAAACTGGTTACTCAGTAATGACAGTCCGCGTGCTAAAGAACGCTACCTGACTTTAATCCGGGAAACCCCGGAATTATTGCAACATGTCCCGCAAAAACACATCGCTTCTTATCTGTGGATCACCCCGCAGTCACTGAGCCGGATTCGGGCAAAAATAAAGCTATAGAGCAGGAATTTCGTGTTTAGAAACTTTTAGTTTGTTGAGACTTCCCAAACTGCTCACCTCACTTATCCCCGTCAATCGATCTTATGCCGTACGACAGTGATTTTCCGCTTTTCGATCCGGAGATATCCTTCATCGGCCAATTCCGACAATACCCGGGCTAAGGAGGGACGTGCCACTCCCAGGATATCGGCGATCTCTTGTCGACTACGCGGATTTTCATGTTCGCGAAGATAAGCCAGCAAGCGGGTTTTCAAATCCTGTAAGGCAAAAGCATTCAACTTACGGCTCAAAAAAATACTCCGGTCGGAAATGATCCGCAGAAAATTTTGCATCACTATCTTTTCCCGATGCATCAGGTCTACAAAATCAGTCCGGTTCAAAACCAGCACTTCACAATTTGTTAAAGTGGTAATATTTACCGGGAAACGGTTGTCTGTAGCAAAAATAAAAGCCGGAGCCAACAAACGGGGAGCTTCGATCTCTTCTATCGTCACCTGTTTCCCCTCTTCATTCACCATATTAGTCCGTACCCGGCCACTATACAACAAATACAACGACTGACAAACCGTCCCCTGTAAAGCAATAAAATCACCGATACCAAACTCACGCAAAGCATTCGGAGTACGACCGATAAAATTTTCCAGGAACCTTTCTGAAAGCCCTCTGAAAACCGGAGCCTCTGCCAATTTCTTATAATCCATCATCCGTCTTGTTTATTATTTATTATCCTTCTCCCTGCAAACACCTTTTCCCCCAATAACCCAACAACTTCATAACTCTATAACTCAGTAACTCAACAACTCAGTAACTCTATAACTCAGTAACTCAACAACTCAGCAACTCTACAACTCAACAACTCTCCTCCCCAAATATAGCACAATTCCCCTCCATATTTTTTTCCATTGTAACATTTGTGACAATTCTTCTGTAATAAGATTCCGATTTTTGTCATTACATTAAAACAGACAAATATGAAACGCACGATAATTAAAATCGACGACTCCCGGTGTAATGGTTGCGGTCTTTGTGTAAAAGGTTGTCACGAAGGGGCTCTGCAACTGATCGAGGGCAAAGCCGTTCTAGTGAGCGAACTCTATTGCGACGGTTTGGGGGCCTGTTTAGGAGAATGCCCGCAGCAAGCGATAGAACTGGAAGAGAGAGAAGCCGAAGCTTATGACGAACGTAAAGTGATGCAACGCCTGCTCCCCAAAGGAGAAAAAGTGATCTCCGCTCATCTCCGTCATCTGGCAACTCAGGGACAGCAGGATTATCTCCAACAAGCCATCGACGTATTGGAGGAAAATCATCTTCCTATACCTGTTCCGGCAAACAAGTCAACATCCCAAAATTCCTTTCTGTTTCACGCAACGCCGACTTCAGCCACCGGAGGTTGTCCCGGAAGCCGGAATATAACCTTCACTCCACAATCACAAAAACAAGCCATCGGTATCCCGGCATCGGCGCAAAGCCAAACGGATACCTTCACCTCACCGGTATCGATGCCCAGCGAATTACAACAGTGGCCCGTTCAGTTACATTTACTGTCTCCGACCGCTCCCTGGCTGAAGAAGGCGAATCTATTGGTTGCTGCGGATTGTACAGCCTATTCTGCCGGGGATTTTCATACCAACTGGCTTCGTGGGAAACGCCTGGCTATCGCGTGTCCGAAACTGGATCATGGACAAGAAATATATCTCGAAAAATTGATTACGATGATCGATGAAGGAGGAATAGACACCCTGACCGTTATGATCATGGAAGTGCCTTGTTGCAGTGGGTTATTGCACCTTTGCCAGAAAGCCCGTCAAAAAGCAAAACGCAACATTCCTTTAAAGATGGTCAAAATCAGCCTACAGGGCGAAATTTTAGAAGAAATATGGCTATAAGATTACTTTTTACGTATAAAGTAAAAGGTATACAAATCAATAAAATGTTATGAAAGAATCGATGTTTTGTTTTCAATGTCAGGAGACAGCCAAAGGGACAGGCTGTACAGTCCGCGGAGTATGCGGTAAAAACAGTACAACTTCGGCTCGCATGGATTTGCTGCTCTTTGTAATCAGAGGAATTTCTATTGCAGCCCACACCTTACGTACGCACCGGATATTACCCGATCCACAAGTCAATGCTTTTGTCATCGACGCCCTCTTTTCGACTATTACCAATGCTAATTTCGACGAAAAAAGCATCACCGAACGGATCAATCGGGGGTTCAATCTTCGCAACCGTCTGGTTGCTCAGGCATCGTCAGCCGGCATCACCTTTCCTTCGGCCGACGAATTGACCTGGAACGGAGCCCCGGAAGCTTATGATGATAAAGCGGCTGAAGTGGGGGTATTACGCGAACCGAACGAAGATCTGCGTTCACTGAAAGAATTAATTGTATATGGACTCAAAGGAATGGCGGCTTATACCGGGCATGCTATGCGCCTGGGATACGATAATCCGGCTCTTCACGAATTTATACAACGTACCTTGTCCGATATCGCTATCGGTAACCTGTCGGTCGGAGAACTCACCGCCCGTGTCCTGCAAACCGGGACATTCGGCGTACAGGCCATGGCCCTACTCGACCAGGCCAATACCGGAAGTTACGGTAATCCTGAAATCACCGAAGTCAATCTGGGCGTCCGTTCTAATCCCGGAATCCTGATCAGCGGACACGATTTGAAAGATATGGAAGAGTTGTTACGGCAAACCGAGGGAACCGGAATCGACGTGTATACCCACAGTGAAATGTTACCTGCCCACTACTATCCGGCATTCAAAAAATACAAACATTTCGCCGGTAATTATGGAAATGCCTGGTGGAAACAACGGGAGGAATTCGAAACTTTTAACGGACCGATCCTTTTCACGACCAATTGTATCGTACCCCCATTACCGGCAGCCACCTACACAGCCCGGATGTACACGACCAATTCAGCCGGATATCCCGGATGTAAACACATCGTAACAGATGCGGACGGGAAAAAGGATTTTTCGGAAATCATCGAAAAAGCAAAAACCTGTAAACCTCCGGTAGAAATTGAAAAAGGAACCATTGTCGGTGGCTTTGCCCATCACCAGGTCATTCAACTGGCAGACAAGGTGGTCGAAGCTGTAAAAAGCGGAGCTATCCGTCAGTTTGTAGTCATGGCCGGATGTGACGGACGCATGAAAATACGGGAATATTATACCGAATTTGCCAAATCTCTCCCCTCCGATACAGTGATACTCACAGCTGGCTGTGCCAAATACCGTTACAACAAACTGGGTTTGGGAAACATCGGAAACATTCCCCGTGTCCTGGATGCCGGACAATGTAACGATAGTTATTCACTGGTACGCATAGCCCTGAAACTGCAAGAAGTATTCGGACTGAAAGATATCAATGAACTCCCTATTGTTTACAATATCGCCTGGTATGAACAAAAAGCCGTTATCGTACTACTGGCTTTACTGTCATTAGGTATCAAAAATATCCATCTGGGACCGACCATGCCCGCTTTCCTTTCACCGAATGTCGCCAAAGTCCTTACGGAAAAATTCGGTTTGAGCGGCAAAATTTAAAGCGCCGGAAAATGAAAGAGTAACAGCGGACAAAGCGATAAAAATCAAATTCAGATCGCTTTATCCGCTGTTACTGTCATCATCTAATACAAAAGGCTGTCACGGAGAAACTCCGGTTTTCTTTTCTGCGTACAACCGGAAAATAAAAATTTATATCATGACAGCAAATCGAAAAAAAGCACCCGAATATCTGAAAGACGATCATCTTAGTGTCGGTACAAAAGAATATCTCAAAGTATTGAATTCAGGTGACAAGCCGGTGGAATCGCTCTCTGTTCCGGAAGCCAGAAAGGTGTTGGTAACAGCACAAGCCAGCGTAAAAACAGACCTTTCCGGCATTGAAGAATCGGAAAAAACAATCACAGTGGACGATCACATGCTCCGTCTGAATATCCTCCGTCCTCAAGGTTCTAAGGAAAAGTTACCGGTATTCATCTTCATCCACGGTGGAGGCTGGGTATTAGGAGATTACCCCACCCACAAACGTCTGGCCCGTGATCTGGTAGTCGAGTCCGGTTACGCCTGTGTGTTCGTCAATTACACGCCTTCGCCCGAAGCCAAATTTCCACAAGCGATCGATGAAATATATGCAGCGACCTGTTGGGTGGCCGAGCATGGGGATGAAATTCATGTAGACGGTCACCGCCTCGGTATCGTCGGCAACAGCGTCGGGGGCAATATGACTATCGTCACCAGTATGCTGGCCAAAGAGCAAAAAGGGCCTGAAATCAAGGTACAAATCCTGATGTGGCCGGTAACGGACGCGAATTTCGACTGGGAATCCTATGATCTCTACGGAGAGCAACGTTTCCTAACCATTCCCTTGATGCAATGGCTGTTCGACCAATATCTTACCGAGCAAGACGACCGCCTGAATCCTCATCTTTCTCCTGTACAAGCCTCTACCGAAGAGTTACAAGGTCTTCCTCCCACCTTGATCGAAGTTGCAGAAAACGATATCCTTCGAGACCAGGGAGAAGCCCTGGGCCGTCGTCTCGACGAAGCAGGTGTTGATGTCACCACCATCCGTTTCAACGGCGTGATCCACGATTGGGGGATGCTCAACGGATTCGCCACTTTACCTCCTACCCGTTCCCTGATCCTTTTTTCAGCTGCTATGCTCAAGAGATACCTGGAATAGCTCCCTCCCCCCCCCACAAGCCATGCCTTTAGGCTTGTGGGGATCAGTGTCCCTCGCAGGGCCCGACCGGTCAGCGATCTGTAAACCCAACCACCCAGGTTGACACAACCGCTTATCGATCCTTTAGGGGTAAACTCACTTCTTACCTCACCGGCGTATAGTCGATAACCGATTCCTCTTCGGTCGCTTCCAGTTTAAATATGACAGGACGCAAACCGTCATTACAACTACATATAGCTACCCCGGGTTTTCTGATCCAGTCGCCATAATAAAACAATGTTTTACCCGCTCCATGCGAAAGCGCAAAAACATATTGGTAGATCGCTTTCCAGGCCTCATCGCAAAAGCCCTCGGGTTTAGCATAGTCGGCATAAAATACCTGCCCGGCTTTTAACATCGGACAAGCCTTCAAACCTTCTGCTCCGTACTCTTTTACCAACTCTTCGTCCAAAGTGGTTTTCAACACCGTTATCTTTACTTTTTTCATCGTATTCCGATTTCAAATTATTAAACCATCTTATATTCAATAACGTACCGTACGACGAGGTGAACCGCTCCAGGAACATCCCAAACAATAAATCACAGTCAGGTCGAACCCTTCGAGACTCTCCCCCTCCTTGGCGGCAATAACCTCAAACTCAACTGTCACAAACACCAAACGCCGTTCTTTTTTCTCGTTCAACACATAGAAATTCGGTATTTTACATTGCGGACACAAACGTCTTTTCATATAACTATCCTTTTTATTTTCTCACTCTATATCAATTATAAAAGCCCGGTCCCTGCCAGCTTCCGTAAAAACGGATTGCGAAGACAAGCGACAAACTGCTCGTAAGTATATACCGGCCGGAGGATGACTGGCTCTCCGGCAGGTGCAGTCGCTGAAAGCAGATCCGACATCCGGTGAAATAATTCCCAACGCAGATGAGAAAGCAAAGAATCCTCGATCCAATAAGAAAAAAGGGTATTCGGACTATTTTTTTCCAAAGCTTTCATTTGCTTGTAAAGAGGATATCCGTCGGATACATCGTGCCATAAATCCACAAAAGCATGGTCGTAATAGCCGTCGGACATGCAATTCGTCGCAAACTCAAAAGCATCTTGCCGAACGATATCGATCTTCTCCTTTTTAGGAAATTGAGGAAGGATATGCTCCCGGAACAGAGCGATGACATTTTCGTCCCTTTCGACAATAGTCAGCGTTTTCACTTCCGGTTTTTCAGAAACCATAAAAGCATAATACCCCATTCCGAGTCCGAAAGCAACAACCTGCCCCGCTGCCCTGGCTATGGGTTGCCGCATGGTTTCTATTTCATTCGGTTTAATAGCCATCCACTCCTGCCCGTCCTCCATGACTGCCGGGAATGAAAATTCCGTATCGAAAAATCCGATCTGTGGAATTTCTTTCAACTCTTCATCGGTCCGGATATCATCACAAACAAACGCTTCATAGGGTTTATATTTTTCAATGGTCAGCTTCCAATTTCCAAAATGAGCTTCAGGAATCCGAATTTGCCGGTAATAAGGATTCATCCGATATTCCTGCGGATCGAGCCGGCGGATACCGGACCTCAGATAAGCTGTCGACAGATAACGATCCCGGGGATTATTTTCCACATCCAGTCCACAAGCAGCGACCAACAAGCTGGTATAGGCTTCTGCTAACGTAATTTCACACTCACCGGTGATCCCCTCTATCAGTTCTTTCGTGATAAAATCAGGACATACCGTAAGATATCTGCTCATTAATCCCAGCACCTCATTATTCATCTCCAAAACCTCACCCAGATTTTTTACTTTCCGGCGGTCGATCGGACTTAAATCGATATTCATTTTCTCCTATTCTAAAAATTCAATCTTCACTCCTCAGAAGTCTTCTTTCCTACTCTCACCACCACTTTTCCAACTTCCATCAACTTTTGTGCCTCCGGTATTTCTTCAAAGGAAAATGTTTTGTAAATATACACTTTTAATATCTCTCCGACAGGATTAACAAAGCATATACGAATCTCCCGCTAATCAAGTTAACGCCTAATGTCATTGAAAAAACTTTCTTTGTATAAAAAATAATCACTATCTTTGCCACGAAAATACCACCGCAGTCAAATTGTTTGTCCGGATACCGCCGGATATCCGGACTGCCAGTTACCGTTAAATTTATTTATCACTGTTTGAAGTGAAACCAAGATCCGTAATGGGTCCGGTTTATATCGTTCTTTGACATATCCTCATCTATCAGCCCGTAAATAGATTTATCGACAAAAAGTAAAAACCATCGATTAAAAAATCTTAAAATTATGACATCCGAAATATTATTTCAAGAAAATACCGAAATCGACTCAATACAACAAATGATCACAACAATCCATAACCATATCGCCGAATACCGATCCAACCTCTCCCGAAGGCCCAACGTCTATCGCCCTAAAATAGCCGAATTACAAGCTAATCTGGCTCAAATTTACTGGTATGATTATAAAGATTACCATTCAGCTGAAAAGTTATTTCTTCAGGCATTGGAGAACTACGAAAAATATTCAGGGCGCAGAATCATCATACAGAGTCATAAATTGAAGATTATGGACTTTTTAGTAAACCTATACAACCGTTCGAATCGTTTGGAACTTTCCGAACAAATATTACTGCGAATGTTGGAAATACAAAAGAAACTGGCAGAAAACTATTGGTGGATTTACCTCGAAGATGTAGCAATAACCCAATGGCGGTTAGGCAATCTATATGTCGACATGCGACGCTTCAATTCGGCGGAACGGCTGTATTCGGCCAGTCTGGATACCCGATCCGAATTCGACCGGGAAGATATATACCGGTATCGTCCTGCAACGGCACAATGCCAGCGAAGCCTGGGAAAACTTTATGAAGTACATTTAAAAAACTATCCGAAAGCAGAGCAATGTTACCGCAAATCGATCGAAATATTACAAGAACTCTGTGAAAACGAATATGAACGCTGCAATTTCATCCGTTCATTACAACATTCCCAACTTCTTCTGGCCCATCTGCATAGCGATACCTCCAGCGAACAGGATCGTCCGGCAAACTAAAATTCCGCATTTTACGATGCCGGCAAAAGCTACGATCGAATAAGTGTAATCTATCGCCCCTCCAATTTCCAGTGTAGTGACCGTTTATCCGTCATTACCGTTTTATCCGCTCAAATCCTTAACAATCCCTGGCAAAGGGCTATTTCCTTCGGGTCACCCGTATGTTTACCTTCCACATCGGAAAGCTTTACGACAGGCCAAAATTCTTTTCCTCCCTGAGGTTTACACTCGAACATTTTGATTACCATGTTCAGCGGTTTTACTCCGACATCATTAGACAAGAAAGTACCGATCCCATAAACATCATGTAATCGTCCGTTCACAAAGGAGCGAATATTTTCTACCCCTTCCAGATCGAGAGCATCGCTATAGACCACGGTCTTTGTCCGCGGATCGATCCGTTTCTCCCGGTAATGTTTCAAAGCTTTCTCGGTAAATACATAAGGATCACCGCTATCCCAACGCAACCCGTCGAATAGCTTAGCATACTGCGTATCGAAACTGCTGAAAAAGTTATCGGTTGTATAGGTATCCGTCAAGGCTATCCCCAAATGCCCGTCATACACATCCACCCAATTAGCCAAAGCCAGAGCATTGGCAGACCGATAGCCATAATGTGCCCCATGGTACATAAACCATTCGTGGGGATGAGTTCCCATAGGAGTAAGGTTATACTTCATCGCCAGGCATACATTACTGGACCCTTTCAAGTATTTGCCGGAATACTCCTTCAATATTCCGATCACCCGATCCTGTACCTCGAATGAAAAGCGGCGCCGTGTGCCGAATTCCGATATTTCTGCACCGATCTCTGCAAAACGACGGGCTTTATGGATCGCTTTTTCTTCCACCTGCCGGGCAAACTGGCCGGTCATCTGAAAATAAAGTTCCGATATCATCGCCATTAAAGGGACCTCCCAGAGTACCGTACGATACCATAATCCACGGATCTCGAGTTCCAGGCTACCCCCATTTTGCAGAATCCTTACTTCTGAAGGATCGAAACGATATCCTTTCAAGAGATCGAAAAATACAGAATCGAAATAATAACATTTTCGCCGCATAAACCGTTCGGCCTCGTCGGTCAAAGTCAATCCGCGCATCTCTTCCACTTCTGCCTGTAAAGCTTCGGCAAATCCTGACGGGAAATCGGTTTCTCCCCGGTTGACAAAACGATATACGACTTCGGCATCCGGAAATTTCTTCTGAATGGCATTCATCGTTGTAAATTTGTAGAGATCGTTATCTGTAAAATCTTTGATTATCATATGCCTTCGATTAAAAATTCGACCTCAGCGCCGTTGTCGTTGTAAAACGGGCACCTAAAGGCTCAGGCCAGATCGTATGTACATAATGCCTTTAAATAGTCCGGCACCACTTGTCCGTCGACCTTAGGCTTCCATACCCCCAGCTTCCGCCTGAATCCGGGTAATCTTCATTATTCCCATTTTAAATAAAAACCCTTTTCCGTAAAATACCGATATTTTACCCGATCAAAGCGATAATACCTGACCTTCCTACCGTTCTTCGCCCGATTTTCCTGTTCTGCATCGACCAATAATCCGGTCCCTACCATCTTTCTACGAAAATTATCCCGGTCGAGTGTACACTGTAAAACCGATTCGTATAAATGCCGAAGATCGGCCATCTTAAATTCAGGGGGCAACAGATCGATCCCGATCGGCCGATACCGGGCTTTTAACTTTAATCGGTCGGCAGCCATTTGCAGAATTCGTCGATGATCGAATGCCAGGGGCGGTATTCCGGACAAAGGAAACCATTGGGCCCTATCGGCATCGTCCCCTGCCTTCACTTTACAATCCTCCCATCTGACCAAAGCATAATAAGCGATACTGACAACGCGATAACGAGGATCACGATCGACATCCGAAAAAGCATATAATTGTTCGAAATTCACTACTTTCAATCCGGTTTCTTCTTCCAACTCCCTGCGGGCACAGGTTTCTGCATCTTCATCCATATCCATAAAACCTCCCGGCAAAGCCCATTTCCCTTTAAACGGTTCGTTCCCTCTCCGGATCAATAATACCCTCAACTCCCCCTCGCCGAATCCAAAGATAACCTGATCGGTCGTCAACGCGGGACGGGGATATTTATAACAATACTGGTTTTCCATCATGCATCTGCCTTTTATATCACAAATGAAAGAAATAAAAACAACAACACAAAACCAGTCCTAAGGTTCAACAAAAAAATGTTTCCAGCTAACCTATAAGTTTTCTTTCTGAGTTTACCAGGACTCAACTCAGTGCCCGGCCGGGATACAAAGGTAAGAAGCCCGAATAGCCGATAAGATTGTATTCAAAAGTATAATACAGCGCTCCAGGAACGGGAGCGATTGTGTGGGAGCTCCACACAATCGCCACATTTCCTTGATCTATAACGAACCGATCCGTTTATTCAAAGCATTTTCAAAATTTTTCAGTATAGGATCAACCGGATTAAAAAGCTGACGGAATATATGTAATCCTTCTTCACACTGAGCTTTATTTCCTTTTGCACACAACATCGCATTTAATTGCATCGTCAATCCCCAACGGTCCGAAGCAGGAAGGGACATAAATTGTTTTTTAAAAATAGAAAGTACTTTATCCATTTTATCCATCCGAAATGCATCGTAATAATCCAATATGGACAACAAATAACTTTTCCGTTCCGGCCGAACAATTTTGATATCCTTCCTCAGAGTCTTAAAACGTCCGGCATCATATTCTTTCTCATCAAATACAAGACTATTGACAGTATTGAATACCGGAACGTAAAGTACTTTCTGAATCCATGCTTCCAGTTCCTCCGGAGCAATATAGGCAGTAAATAATTCCCGGTGTTTTGCGACAAAATGGAATGTATACGACGAAGGATCCGACAGGTAACGCCGAATCAGCTGCCAGTCCTCTTCGTTAACCGTCTCTCCATTTTTCCGGCAAAGCTCATCCAATACGGCCGGAATTTTATCAAACCGATATCCCCCCCCAAAGTCGTAATATACCGGCGAAGGAAATCAGCCTCCCGGTCACCTGTTTCATAACGTTTCTGCATCCCTGCAATCGAATTTTCCGGATCCATTCCTTCCCGGATCAGCCGGATAAATTCACCGGCATCATGTCCGCCAACGACCCGGTGTACCTCGTTCCCTGCTGCATCCAGCAATAAATAAGTTGGAAATACCTGCATCCCATAACGCTTCAATAACTCCCGTCCCTCGCCCTTTTCCATATCAAATTTAACATTGATAAAATGCTCGTTAAAGAAGTGCCCCACTTCCGGATCGGTGAAGACAGTAGTATTCATCATTTTACAAGGAGCACACCACGAAGTATAACCATCCAAAAAGATCAGTTTACCCGTCGCTTCAGCCTCTTGTAAAGCATCCTGAAAACTACCGGTCCTGAATTGAATTCCTTTGCCGGCAGCCAATAACTTTTCCAACTGTTGCGTAATCTCTTCCCGGCGCAACTCCTTCGCCTTGATCAAACCGTCTTTACCAATGATAAAACAATCAGGCACTCCGGCAATATTATATGCCTTAGCCACCGGACTCTTCCAGGCTTTCAGATCTGTCAGACAATACCAGGGCACAGCATGAGTTTCCAGGTCCTTCAACCATTTATCCCGGTTATCATCTAAATGAATGGTGATAAACACCACACTATCTTTAAACCGTTCATAAGCCTGCCGGATGGAAGGAATTTCCTTCTTACACCAACTACACCAGGATGCACTGAATTCCAGAAAAATATATTTTCCCTTAAAGCTAGCCAAGGTATACTCTTTTCCCTCCCGGTCGAACACCTTAAAATCGGCAGCAGGCATTCCCGGACGCACTTTACTCTCCTTCTCTAAACTTTGTCTCACTTCCTGTAAACACAAAGGATCGAATCCCAGTTCAAACCGATTCAATACTTTTCCGGTATTTTCAAATCCCAGATTAAATACCAACCGGGTAACCAACTGTGCCGCCGCTTCACTTTTTTTGGCATCTGCACGGAAAGCCAATACACTATCAATGGATTGCATCAATAACTTTTCTCTCTCTGCCGACAGCCGGCGTACTCCGGCAATATCTCCCTCCATAAACTTCTCACCGATAGCCATATTCAACTCACCCGAAGCTTTATAGCAGGATAAACTCAATAGATAATCATTATAAGCACGCAGCTCATCAGACACCTGCTGTTGTGCATATATTTCCTGTATACACAACAAGAACAGACAAAATAAAACAACTAATCTTCTCATCAAATTTTATTCCATTAGATATTATTCATACTTCCAAGAACCACCCGATTTATATATCAAACCTTTGACTTCTCCGGGAATTTGTTTCACATGCTCGAACTCCTGTCCATCCGTACTCGTCCAATAGAAGTCATGAGTATTTCCATTTTGTACACACACACCGAACTGTTCTCCATAAGAATCAAGGGTAAAAGCTGTTATTGTTCCTGTTTTAAAATCGGCTACAGCTACCGGAGTATCGTTCAATTCAAAATTATACCGGAAAATTTGTGCTCCCTGAGAATAATAAGCCTCCTTCGTTGTATATCCCACTGCAAAACGGGTCTTTTCATTCACAACTGCCGGAAATACATCCTGTGCAATTGTTGTCAATGTCGGTTGTCCTCCCACGATCCCGAATTGAAAACGCTGAGTATAATATTTTCCATCCGACTTATCCCGCAAAACGGCATAAAACAAACTCTTCCCCTGCTGCTGAGAAGCCGGAGCCAGATAGATCAACTCTTTATCAGGATCAACCAGGCTGAATTTTTGTCCCGCATCCTCCACCTGATCTAATCCCCGTAACTCTCCGTTATCCAAAAACAAATATCTTCCTTCATTTTCTTCATAAAATAAAGCGACATTATAATCAGGAGGGAAACTATACCCCACCACAGAAGAGAGCTTATAATCCCCGTAGAAAGGAAAATCCGGATACCGGTCCTGGTACAAATACCCTCCGGGAGAATAACGGACATACAATTTCCCGGACCCGGAAACCAAACAGGAATAATTCTTTATAAAACAAGCTGCCTTAATTTCTTGCAAATCTTCCGGCAAGCTTCCGCCGACAAATTCCTCTCCGGTCCACACCTCTTTCCGAAGGTTACTCCAGTCTAATTCTACCGGTCCGTCCGATCCCGGCCCTCCGGCCATCACCAATACACCGTTTGCATTCAAACCGGCATCAAAATGTTCTACCACTCCATAAGCTTTAGGCCCCAATTCCCTGTTATTAACTGCCGTATAAACATTCTGAAAAAACTTTTTACTGCTCGCCAACATGTTCAACTCCGCTTTTCCTTGATTTTCAGTCATCCACATCCAACCATTCGTAAAATTACTTAGCAAAGTCACCCGAAAACGCTGACTATATGAGATTCCCGTACGTTCGTCTTTAACGATAAAAGCACCGAAAATATCATTCCACCCTTGGGGTTCTATCCCAAAAGTAACATTCAGACATTTTTCAGTAGAAACCACAAACGTATCCAGCTTCCATTGATAGGACAGATCATCATGTGCCTGTGTACTATCGGTAAAACGAATAATCGGTTCCGGCATCGTAAAAGGTTCTCCAAACCAGAGTTCATATTTTTTATTTTCATCGATCCCATCAATTTCAATTGCATACATTGTTTTATAATCATAATTTCCTTTATCCTTATAGCAACCGGCCATTACCAGTAATGCCAGTAACAATATATATATCTTATTCATAACTCGATCTAAATTTAATTGGTACCCCTTTATTACTATCCCACCATCTTCACCTGCATAGGTTGATTATTCTCATCCATGATTACCCGTCCCTGAGCGGCTTCTTCTTCCAGATAATATTTAAACTTCAGGATAGCGGCCCTCTTTTCCGGATAAGCAATATTTTCCAAATCAAAAGTACCGCTAATCCGGATAAACAAACGATATTTCGTTTCAGAATAACTACCCAATCCTTCGGTTTCATGCCACTCATCCCACCATCCGGGCCGAACGATCCGATCAGTCAGATATATTTTACAACTATTACTCTCCGGGAAACACAATTTAAAATGGGCACTCTCCACCAAATCCAACTGCAGATACAATTTTTCCGCTTTCAATTCTTCTGTATTCATCACTTCAACCCAAAGTGTATCCGTAACCCGATTGGCCCGCAACTTACAGTTTTGCGCCGGAATATTGAAATGCACCCCTTCCTGAACCGTACTTGCCGGATTTACCTTTACCTTATATTCGCGGTCATAATCCAACACTTCGCCTGTCACTTTCACTTCTATGCCAATACGATCTGTCGTTGTCTTTCCAGCCAATCCGAAATTATAATCCACACTGTCCTTTTCAAACACCGATACAAAACGTATATAGTCCGTACCCGAATACTTTTCGAGGTCTTTTTCACAGGAACAGAACACCAATCCCATTCCCAACCCTATGATCAATGCCAATATCTTTGCTTTCATACCTTTCTATTTATAAAGTTCAGACAATCTGTTACCGAATTCCAATTCCACGTCCGGCAACGGTAATACGAAATCTTTCTCCGTCATGGTATAATTTCCGGACTCATCTACTACTTTCCGTCCCAAGCGTTTGTAGAAATAAAACAGCTGCCCTTCGCACATAAACTCCCGGCGGGCATCGTTAACAATCACATCTTCCAGCTCTGCGGGTGAATTTGCAATCAAGGCCTCCTTGGCATTCCGGGCATTCCGTAATTTCTGTAATTCTGTTTTAGCTCCATTCAGATCGCTATCCATCAGATATTCACAAACATAATAATACATCTCACTAATCCGAATCATCGGAGCTATCCTCCCCATCTCCTCTTCCGTCATCTCATCAGCATTCTCAGGCTTCACAAATTTGATACAACTGGGCCGATCGAAAGCAGCCAATATTTCATGCTCCATCAGATAGTTCAAACGGTAATCATTGGCACTTCCTTCAAACATCTGTTCACTATTCTTTATCGTCAACCACTTTTTGCTGCTACTATAGCTGGGCGAATAAGGTTCAAACACTTTAGTCATCCGGGGTACATTGAATCCAAAGACGATCTCAGGCCGTAAAATCCGGTTCCGATATTGAATATCGCTAGTAATCTTCCAATAATCGGTAAATTTGAATACTCCCGATTCCAACACAATTTTAGCATAATCGTAAGCCTGTTTTTTGTCCAGTTTATAAGCATATACCCGTGCTAGCAAAGCATTCACAGCATAATAATTCAGACGGAATCCACGATAAGACAAAAATTCATTCCGGTCAGGCATCGGCTGGGTCCACATATACATATCCGAGCCAGTAGTTGCCTGATACAACGGATCAAAAATAGGATCCCGGCCTTCCAGATCGGTAACGGCAGCTTTCAGATCTACAATCACACTATCGATCACTTCACTGACCGTCTTTTGAGGCGACACTTTATTCGAATATTTTGTAATATACGGAATAGCTGTATATCCCGGATCTGCTTTATACGAAGGTGCAAACAAACGCAACAGATCAAAATGGAAAAAAGCCCTTAAAGCCCTGGCTTCTCCATGTAAAATATAATAAGTACGCTCATCCTCAAAAAAATCCGGACCGACTTCCTCCAATCTTTCCAATAAAATATTACAATTGGCAATACAGAAATACAATTCCAGCCACATCTCATCAATTTTAGGCGAAATATTCACATCCTTGTATTGGTACTTGGCCAACTGGGCAAACTCATGTGTCTCGTCCGGAATAGCGTAATACTGAGCCAAAACATCCGTAAATCCGAACAATAAATTATTGGCATACAATTTTTCACCCGAAGCGGTAATATAAATCCCGTTCAATACATCCTTAAATCCCTGAGGAGTAGAAAATATTTTCTTGTCGTTCACCTGTGCCTCCGGAGTAATATCCAACCACGACGTACAGGACTGTGAGAGGACAGCACATCCCAACAGGATTGCAGCTGTCATATTTTTAATTTTTTTGTAACTCATATTCTATTGCATTAAAATTGAACCATTACACCTAAACTCATGCTACGGGCAAATGGATAAGAAATCCCTCTCTCCCGCTTCACTGTCGACAAACGAAACACATCATTCATCATTGCTGTCAAACGAACCATATCAAAACCGATAGGTTTCAGCCATTCTTTCTTCAAATCATAAGACAATGACAAAGATCCCAACTGTAATACATTTTCATCCTGTATAAAACGGGAACTAGCCGGAGTCGTCGACTTATCGTTGATGTCTTTATAAAATGTATGGTCGCCTGGTTTCTGCCAGCGTTGCTCCAATACCCGACGGTCTACATTATCTCTCGGATCAGCATTCTCTACCCGGTTGATCAAGGTCTGGTTGTACACCTGTCCTCCCAGACGATAACTGAAATTCATGTTTAGATTGAGTTGCTTCCAGGTTATATTCGTTCCGAATGCTCCGGTCACTTTCGGTTCTGTATCACCGCACACCACACTCTCTTTCGGATCCCAAACGTACGTATTAGTACCATCCTGACGCTGGAATAACTCTTTTCCGGTAGCGGGGTCGATACCCAACGATTTCATCGCATAAATAGCGGTTGAAGATCTTCCCTCTTTATACCGGACCATCGGCTTGGTTTTATAGTCGTCATTGTTAGCCTGTTCCTGATCGGCTTTATCGTTATAGGAACTCAAAGCATTCGAAATGGATACGATACGATTCTTATTATGAGCCATATTCACAAACAGACTGACATTCCAATCGTTCGATTTATAGACAAAACTCCGTAAAGCCAATTCCACTCCTTCATTTTCCATCTGTCCCAGGTTTTCTTTATAATCAATAAATCCCAGAGAAGTAGGCAAAGTAACACTGCTCAAAAGGTTTTTGGTCTTTTTCAGATAATACCCGAAAGTCACCGTCAACCGATCTTCCCACATGCCGAAATCCAATCCCAAGTCGTAAGCAGTCGTCGTTTCCCATTTCAGATTCGGATTCCCTAAAGCCATCAGGGTTGCCCCGATTCCTGTCGCATACCAGCCGTCCTGTATATATTCGAACATCGTCTGAGATTGATAGGGTTGAAAAGAAGCCTTTCCTGTCGTTCCAATAGACCCACGGATCTTCAGTCTGGAAATACCGGTATTTTCCATAAATTTTTCATGGTGTATATTCCAACCCAAACCAACTGCCCAGAAAGGAGAAAATTTAGATTCCGAACCATACATGGACGAACCATCCAAACGAGCCGATAAATCCAATAAATAGCGATTCGCATAAGAATAATTGACATTGGCAAAAAAACCTGCCAATCGGGTTTTTCCCTCACTTCCTCCGGGATGGGTATTGGTAAACTCCTTCGCCAAAGAGATATAATCCATCATCTTGGAAGGGTAACCTCTCACGTCGAAATTCACACTACGACTACCACTTTCTGTCAGATTGACACCTAATGCCGTATTGATAAAGTGTTTACCCACTCCCAAATAATAAGTCAATACCGAGTTAAAATCCATACTATACGTATTACTCGTCCCGTGGTACCCTTCTCCTTTATTCAACAATCCTTCACCGGACGACAACTCATAACTTTCATACTGCAATGATTCCGGTGAAATAAAAGTCTCCACTTGTTCTTTCTTTTCACCGTAAGAGAAATTGGCCCGCAAACGTAATCCTTGTACGATACTCCATTCCAGACTGAAATTATTGGTCACGTCCAGATACTCGCTTTCATCCCGATTTCCTACCGTTGCTTCATACACAGGGTTCCAAATTTGTTTATTGGTATTTATGTATTGCGTCATCTTACGGATCAGATTACCGTGCTCATCCTGAAAAGGATAATAGGGATTCAGCAAGGCATATTGGGAAAAGTCACCATAAGGGGATTCTTTAGATTTTACTTTATTGACAGTCAGATAATTCCTTACTAAAAGTTTATCTTTTAGATTATAAGAAAGTGAAAAACCTAAAGCTCCGCGGTCACGAGCCGATCCTTTCATCACCCCATTGTCTTTATCAT